>Ga0207433_10000878_pt1 | contig 67222 bp, 64 predicted proteins | sample YelNatPaOPGAMG01_FD_187559 | JGI IMG/M metagenome (GOLD analysis project Ga0207433, IMG submission 187559) | Hot spring thermophilic microbial communities from Obsidian Pool, Yellowstone National Park, USA - OP-RAMG-01 (SPAdes) (version 3) | ecosystem: Environmental > Aquatic > Thermal springs...
CTGGAGACCACTTGTCCGCGGTTATATCGTAAATCTCATAGGCATGGTCTTTAGGATATGAATCCGTCGCATCACCGCCATAGACATGAATCTGAATAGAGCCGCTAGCCGTCGTGTAAGGAACCGCAACCGCGCCGGCTCTCGGAGTCGGCATTGCAGTCTTGGCAGTCCATGTGCCGGCGACAGGATCGAGCATCTCGACCGCGCCGGTGGGTTTGTCATCCAGGCCATAACCGCCAATAACATAGATCTTGTCCTGCCCATTCACATTCACGACCACCGCCGATGCGTCCCGGCGCGGAGTGGGCATATCGGTCTTCGCCTGCCATGCTTTGCTGAAAGTTACCAGTGTTTCGACAGTGCCGACTGTTGTTCCATCCGCCCTGATCCCGCCGATCACCCAGATGCGATTATTGGAATAAACGCCTACGGCATGCGTCCGCGGGGTGTAGGTACCGGAGGTAGTAACGGCAGTCCATGCGCCAAGCAGTGGCCCCTGGCTGACCGATAATGCGGGAGTCTGCATAACCGTGATGAATACGGCTAATGCCGCAATGCACCAGATGAATCTTTTCATGTGCGTCTCCTCAATTTATATTCTTTATCATCCGTCCACTGCCAGTATAGAAAGACGATTGCTGATGTGCGCAGCGAGCGGTGATTGCCGAGGAAAAGAGAGCCACCTTCCAATGAAAGTGGCTCTCTGATGTTTCAGATTATTTGGACCTTCTGCGGAGTAAGATACCGACCATACCGGCAGCCAGAGCGAGGAAGCTAGCGGGCTCCGGAACCTTGGTTACATCGATCTCACGAATAACCGAGGAGGTATTGAGTCCACCTTCACCTCTCGGGAGGAACCAATCCTGGCCGTTGTCCACCATATAATATGTGAACCGTACGCCGCTGATAGGAGTATCTTCGAGAAGACCGGCGCCGCCCTTCTCATAAATGCGGATCAGGGAGCCTTCCCATTTGCCCTTGTTGCTCTGGTAGAAAGACCCGGTTGTTACGTTCTGGATAAGCGGATACCAATCACCGGCTACAAAAACGTCTACATCGAAATCCTGGAACACGCGGCCATCTTTTCCACTATTGGCGGCAAAGCTGCGGATCTCGCCGACTTTCTGCTCGGGGAACATGTAGCTGATCTGAAGAGCCGGGGTCGAGAAGTCAGCAAGGATAGCTTGCAGATTTGTTCCAAGCTGACCGTCGGTGAGCCACTGCTCTTTCTCCGCGAGCGTACTACCCGATGTCACTGGATGGAACCCACCGGCGGTAATGACGCCTGTCATGCCATTGATAATGTCGGTGCCTGAAATCGGTACAGACCAGTCATTGGTTGATGCCACCATCTGATATGTGTAGCTCGTCTCAGCCCATGCGCCGGCCGTCAGCGCCAGCACCAAAGATACTACCAACAGAATAGCTTTCATTTTCTTCTCCTTCTTCCTGGGTGTTGTTTGTTTCTAAACTGTGCGATAAGATGAAATGCTTATTTTATCGTTTTAGTAAATTGTGCACAACACTCCCTTCCTTCTTAATCTATGGAAAATCACCAAGCCGATTTACCGCAGTGGAAAGCAGCGATCTGATGCAGTAACCCCATCAAATCGAAGTTTAGCTCTAATAAGCTCGTGTGTCAAGGCTAGCCCGGCAAATTTACCATCCGTACAATTACCTGTTTTTTATAAGCGCCCATATTGTATCTGTCGCAATCATGGCACCGGTGTAACGGCGCCTGTCGTCAGCAATCTCTGGCCGTTTACAGTGCTCAGCGTGCCGCTCACATCGACAGCACACCCTTCGAAAACCGGCTTCGAGCTGACCACACCTACTCCCGAAGTGCGATCCAGTTCCTCAAGATAAAAACAGTTCAGGAAAGACCCGACCACCATTTTGTTCTTGAGGAGAACAACTGCCCCATCGGTAAAAGTGAGCGCGTCCGCGATCGAATTCACCGCAGCTCCCGGCTGATAGCGGATGCCGGTTGCATAGTTGTAGAGTGAAACCTTGCCGGCTCCGTTCGTCGCGCGGACGTTGAAATAATACGTAGTTTCCGGTATAAGGTTGAGTCCCTCCACCCAGGCCTGCGTCGCTGTTCCCGCGGAGGTGAGAGGAACTATATCGCCTGCATAAGCCGATGTTCCGATGCTGTATTCATAACCGGCAATTCCGGATTCGGGGTCTGAGGAATACCATGTGCAATGGATCATGTTAGGGTCGGCGGTATAGTCGCCGTCCAGGGTTACGGTAGGACGGAGCGGTGGGCTGACATCGACCTTGATCCCATCTGACACGCCTTCGCTCATAAGCCCGACATTGTTGTAAGCTTTCACGTAGAAATAGTATGTCACGCCTTGCTGCAGAGTAATCGACGGCGAAGCTGAGGTGAGCATGCCGGTGGATGTCCAGGGTACGAGATAGCCGCTACCTGTATCGGTGGGCGATGTGCCGACGGCGTATTCGTAGTGATCGATGCCGCTCTCCATATCCTCGCTGGTCCACGACGCGTTGAGCTTATACATTATCGTGGTATAGGCTCCGTCATCGGTGATTACGGGAACTGAGGGCGGGGTAAGGTCCTGGCCCTGCAGCGGTTCGATAAGCCTTACCGCGTCAGCGCAGATATTGTCGGTGCTTGCGCCTTGCGAGGACAATCTTATTACCGCACTGCCCGCGGCAAATGAGTAGTTTCCGAGCCGATTCCACCTGCCCCCACGCGACTGCTGGTTCACGGAGACCGTGGATGTGCCCGTCGAAGTTACGACCTCATAAGAAGCCGCAGTCGTTGCTCCGCTCATCGTGGGGTATCTGACATATACATCGTAGGAACCGGCATGAGGAATTGGCAGTGTCCACACAGCAGGATCGGAGTTTACAGCTGTCCCCTTGCGGATGCGGCTGCTCCCGAGGTAGGAATCGCTTGTGGAAGTGCTAGTCCAGTTGGCTGATGCGCTGAACGCGGCGTCGGAGTTGTCCTGAATCATTTTATTAGTATAAAGTGAAACATTCGCGCCGCTCGCGGATGTCCACGTGACATATCCGCCCTCGAAGTTTTGCCTTAATCCGCTTCCCGTGGAAAACTGATCGCCGAGGGGAAACTCGAGCGCGGTATGATTGGCGAGAATCACCGAGAGAAACGGATCCCTGACCGCATAGGCGCTGCCATCCGACGCATCGAAGATGATCATCCTGCCAAACGAACCGCCATCATAATCCTGCACGGGGCCGTAGTCCCAGTTGTGAACCCAGGCTGTTCCACCGTTATTGTAAGGATTGCCCACATTTGCATGACCGTTGGAGTTGAAGTAATTCAAGATCGGTTGATCGACGGTTCCACCTACTGACCATCTTCCCTCATAGGTGCTCCCGGTATGCAGAGCGGTCCAGCCCTGCTTCTTATCGGCATCGCTCAAGCCGGTTGAACGAAACACGCCGAAGTTAAGATTGGCTGCGGGCTGATCCTGCAGGAAGAAATAGGTGACGCATTTGATATAAGATTTACTGTCCGCGACCTTGCACATCCCGGTGATGTTCGAAGCCTGTCTCGATTCGCTCACATCTTGAGGCGCCTGCCAGCCGATCTCGGTCAACCACATCTTCTTGGTAGTATTAGCGCCCTCGTAGGCGGCATAAGTGCTATGAAGATTGTCCATATACTGCGATAACCAGTTCTGATCCAGGGTGGTGTTGTAATTGGGGTAGATATGGAAACCGATATGGTCGAGAGGATAGGTTCCCCATTTGTTCTTCATTTGGGTGAACCAGCCGGTGTGGTTGATCGACACATCGTAGGTCCGGCGAATGTAGTCTCCGCCGTAAGGGGCGCCGCCACCGCACACACCTCCGCTGATAATCTCCACCGGGACGTTATTCGTGTGAACGAGATCGTAAGCGTGAGCGAGCAAAGCGCCGTAGTTGCTGGGGTAGATAACTGCGAGGCAGTCGGGCTCGTTCCATAACTCCCAGTATTTGATCTTCCCCTGCCAGTGGGTCGCGGCGCGCAGGAAGAAGTTACACCAGTCATTGAGATACGAGTTCCAACCGTCACCGCCGGTGGTTTCATAGGCATTGGCGGTCTGAAGGTCGCTGCCGCCGTGCCAGGCCTCATTAGTCATGAGGGCGATCACTTCAAGGCCGCGGCTGCGCAGGCGATCGATGATCTGATCGTAAGCCGCATACCATTGCGGTGTATCGCTCAGACTTGCTCCCAGCCTGATATTGATCCTTACATACCCCGCGCCGGTGTCCGCAATAGCCTGCGCTACCTGGTCGGTGAGGTAAACACTGCCGTCGTCGCCGTAGGGCTGTCCCGGTTGAGTTCCTATGGGACCAGCCGTAAAACCCGGCACGCACAGTAGAAGCAGCGACGCTGCGATGAACAAGCGAAGACACATCAGCCTGCAACTCCTTGGTCTGCACCAGCTCGGCTGCAGACTATTCCATTAATAACACCGGTTTGGCAGGCTGTCAACGTAAATCGTTATAATTAACTGTGCGTCTGGTCAGGATAATTCGGCGAATAGAGCATTCCCTCCGGCCTGAGGACAAGATCGCCGTCACGCACAAACGCATCTCCGCGCTCGGAAAGATGCTTTACCATTCGATTCCGCCACAGCTTCAGCGTTGCCGTGTGTGCGGGGTCGGAGGCGAGATCGTTGAGCTCACCGGGATCGGCGGTAAGGTCAAAAAGCTGCTGAGAGCCGTCGAGGGCATGGTAGATATATTTCCATTTGCCGTCGGTAAGGGCGCTCCAGTGATTTTCTCTTGCATAGACTATATCATGCTCGAGGTCGATATACTCGCGCCAGCCCTCAGCATTCCCCCGAACCAAATTAAGAAGGCTCTTTCCATCGAGATCCTCTGGAACTGGTTCGCCCGCTGCGTCTAGGAATGTCGGTAGAATATCTCTCAGCTCCACCGGCTGCGATGCGCTCGATCCTCTCCTGTTCTCCATCTCCATGCTCTTCGGCCAGCGGATGAGCATCGGGATATGAGCGGAACCATCGTAGGCATAGGTCTTGCGCCAGAGGTTATGGTCACCGAGCATATCGCCGTGGTCTGCGGTGAAAAGAATGAGGGCGTTATCCAGCATCCCCCGCTCCTCTAGCACATCGAGTATCCGTCCTGCCTGCTCATCGATAAAAGATACAGAACCGTAATAACCCTGCCGCGACCTGCGCGCCTGATCGAGACCGAAGTCGCCGTGCCAGGAATCGTGGTCTTTGGTCTCCTGGATCGGCGCATATTTCGATGCCCATTTTCCCATGTGCGGCGCGGGCATATCCTCGGGCTTATACATATCCATAAACCGCTTTGGCGGATCATAAGGACTGTGCGGCCTTGCGAAGGAGACTTTCAGGAAGAACGGCTCCTTACGGTTATAATCACGGATGAAATTGACAGCGCGGTCACCGGTCCATCGCGTAGGGTGCAGATGCTCGGGGAGCCCATAAGCTTTCAAGCGATAATCGTTCCATCCGATCCCGGTAGCATCGGGCTTGAGATTCGGAGCTTCTTTACGGAACCACTGGCGATAATCGCTCACGAAATCGGGGGATTCAACACGACCCGATTCATCGATAAGCGCTCCATCGAAGCCGTGATAATTACGCTGGGGGTGATAGTGGAGTTTGCCTATCGCAAAGGAATAATAGCCGGAATCATGCATTGCGCGCGGAAGCTCCAGCGGGTAATGCCGCGCCACCTTGCCATAGCCGAGCATGCCATGCCGCCAGGGAGATAAGCCTGTAAGAATAGCGCTGCGCGCGGGGGTGCAGGAAGGAGTGGACGAATATGCCTGAGTAAAACGCATGCCCTCGCGAGCGATCCGGTCCAGGTTCGGAGTTTTAATAACGGAATTTCCATTGCAGCCGAGACAATCGGCGCGGTGTTGATCGGTAATTAGAAAAAGAATGTTTGGTCTGGACATGCTGCAAGCCTCCTCCGAAAATGCGCACCGGGAGGCAAGCGCGAGCCCCGCTGTACCCGCGGCGATGAACTTAAGAAAACTCACGCCGAGTAGCCGCCTGATCACTCCTGTCCATATCTCCTCCCGCGCATTTCAAAACCAGCTCTACGGTAACTCCAAACCGCTAGACTGTCAAGGACAGCAAAGATCTGCGTGTTTCGGGCTGTGGGGATATGAAGGGAATAGCTGTCTTTTTAGCTATCAGCTTTCAGTGATCTCATTGCCAGTTTTATCATCACAGGTAGCAAGTACGATGGTCGGGATTTGTAATCCCGGACCAGTTATGAGCGGGTTTGTAACCCGCACCTCTTTTCATCTGCATTAGTGTGAGTTTCGGGATTTCCGGGTTGGGGTGATCGCTTAGTGGGTTATATGTCAACTCATTTCTCTAACCCTCAAATCCCGAAACACCATGGTTCTCTACTCTCTGCTCTCCACTTTCCGTTATTACTCTTGCTGGTTAAGATGTCATTTCATCCTTCCGGATTCCCGTCTTCGCGGGAATGACAGAGTAGACGGGAATGACAGTACTTGCTGCCTTTGATGATAAAGACTACTTGTAATAGCCTGATAGCTGATAACTGACAGATGAAAGCTGTTAACTATAAAGCTTCACCTATGCGAATGCACATTGTGTAGAAGCTGTGTTTCCTGGGATTCGAGAACATCCAGCACGGGTTCGCAGCCTTCTTTTACACAGTTGTAGGCATACATATACATCCCCGCCGACCATGCTTGATCTGGTGAGCCTTTAGGTTCGCCTGTAACCCCGTGTATCCACTCGTTGAACTCCCACTCGTGCTCGCGCCCTATCTTATTCGCCTGAGCCAGCCGGTATAGCGTATCGCGCGCCCTTTCCAGTCTTCCCGCGCGTACGAGCGCAGCCACATAAAGCCCGCCGACCCACGGCCACACCCCACCATTATGATACTGCCCGGGAATGTTAAGCCCGTGCTCGGTGCGATAATATTCCCGCCAATCGCGCGCGCCCGGCTCTATGGATGGAAGAATCGTCCTCACCGGGTAAGGTTCATCGACCTTATGCTCATCGATAAAGTCGAGAATGCTGTTGGTCTGGTCCTCATCCGCAAGGCCGAACGCTATAGCGAAACAGTTCGCGGCCGTATCGAACCATTCCCCATATTCCTGCTTCCATTCCCATGGCACGAAATAAGGGAACCTGCGGTTTCGCCACAGGTAACCGTTAACCGCCTCCCTGACAAGGTGTGCCCGTTTGATCCTCCCCCGCAGTTCCAGCGCTGCGAAGTAGAGAATGTTCGTATAGAGGACATGTCCGTGGTTCGCTATGATATCCATCCAGTCGCTGGCTTCCTGCTGTTCGATGAGGCCGTCTTCATGAGCATCCTGATATTTCAACCACACAAATGCCCGCTCAGCCGCTTCGTGGAACTCCGGATGCGTCCCCAGCAGCCTTTCAGCATAACCCAGAGTAATGAGGAACCAAAGCGACGCATCAGCCGCTCCGAGCGCGATAAGCCGTGGGCGAGTGGGGATGAACGTATCGACACAGTTCGGGATCTGCCCCGATGGCGACTGCCTGTCCATGAGCGTGTCCATGGTCTTCAACCACTGCTTTATAAACCGCTCTTCACCCGATATCATACCGCCAAGCGATGCAATCAGCGCATCGCGGGCGTAGATTGCATTATAGACAATTGGAGACGCGAATATACCGTTAGGAGTCGAGCATTTCTCGAGTACGTCCTTCGCCCGCTGATATGCTTCCTCTATAAGGAGATCCGGCTTCTCTTCTTCAGCCTTTAAGGCTCTCTTCGGTTCAGCCTTTGCCACCCTTTATTCCTCCTCTTCAAACACCCGCGGCAACCTTTCTTCTATTAAATCGAGCACGTGCTTTGCCACGTTGCGGTAGTCGAATTTTTCTATCACATGCGCCCGTGCTTTTACGCTTATCTCCGCGACAAGATCATCGTCGGTTAAAAGCCTGTGGAGTTGCTCAGTGATGTCCTTTACATCAGCTCGCACCGCGATGATCTTTGGTTCATCGAACTTTATTATCTTCTGCTCCGGGTAACCGACATTCGGGCCGACTTCACCCTCGGTGATCGATATCCACTTAGCCGGGCGCGCGAGAAAACCGGTCTCCGAATGAATCACCGTCTCTTTTATGCCCATAGCATCCACGCTCAACACCGGTTTTCCACAGGCTTGAGCCTCAACATGGGGCATCCCGAACCCTTCCTGGCGGCTCGGAGCGGCATAGATATCGCATGCGTTATATAAAAACGGCATAAACTCGCGCGATAAAATCCCATCGACATAATCTACCTTGTGCCTGATCCCGAGTTCCTCCGCGAGGGCAAGGTCCATGCGGTTCTGCTTTTCCGTGCGCGGCTGATTCCACACCTTAACCACATAACGCCACTTGCCAAACTCTTTGTCGATCTTTGCGAGCGCGGTCATAACTTCCTGGCTGCCCTTGCTTGCGCCGTCTCCGCCGATTGTGAGGATCAATTTTTCATCATCCGCCACCCCGAGCGCTTCGCGCACCGCGCGCACTCTCGGGTCGCTGCGAGGGATCGGGCGGAACGATTCAGTATCGCACCCGATTGGCTGGACTACTATCCGATTGCCGTCAACTCCGTCCCTGATGTAGGTTTCCTTCACCCATTTACTCGTGGCGAGGATCAGGGGAAGTGAATTGAGCTCATCCTGGTAATTTGCAACCCATCCGTCCGCTACCAGCCACGGTACCGCCTCGACGCTGTGCTTGCGAGGGTGGATCACGAGATCGGGAAGCTGCCCCCAGAACCCGACCCCGATTGCCAGGTTCGGCTTATAATGGAGGTAGGTCCATTCTTTCTGGAGCCCGCCGGTCTGTGGAGCGGGTATGCACTCCACCCCGAGCTGCTTGAGGCCTCGATACAGCAGGTCTCCCTGCGTAGCCAATCCCGCCGGTGGTGGCGGGTATTCATAGAGCATCAGTATTTTCAAAGCTGCGCCTCCGGATCCTGTTCCTTATAAAACGCTTCCACTTCTCCGGCTGATTCATATTCGAAGCTGCCTTTGTGGAAGCCATATATGTCCTTAATGATATGTCGTTTTCTCTCGAATATTTCCGGGTCTAAATCGACTCTTACCTGAGCATCGTCCGCGGGTCTGGGGAAGTATGCCCTGTTATTATCATCGTATGCAAATGTGATCACTTTTCCGATCAGGCTTCCGGCATCGATCATATCCACCACCGCCTGGTGCACCTGTTCATGGCGCTTGTGGCGGGTATATTCGCCTCTCGGTCCATGGGTGAAGATCAGATCGAACTCCCTGGCTTTGAATTGCTCGATCCTCTCCCTGATTTCTTTGAGATCGGGCGAGAGGGGAGCAAGGTCGGGGCTGTCATCAAGATCCGATATATCGCCTTTAGCCCCATATTCCGCAACCGCTCGCCTGAATCTGGGTTCCCGGTCAGGATCGTTCGCTCTGCACAGCGCGAATATATACCACTCCCATTCCGGGTGGCTTAATATCGTTCCGCCCACCCATATCGTCTCATCATCGGGATGCGCGACCACCACAAGGCATTTCACTCCATCACCTGCCCGCTCGCTATACATGCCTAAATGGCTTTTACCCAATTTGCGCAATTCGACGCGGAATGGAGAAATTTTCAATGTTAAATGTTCAATGCTAAATAAGGGGCTATAGATTCGATAGTATTACCTGGCGGTATCCCTCGGACGACAGTGTTCCGAAGGAATCACGAGAGTCCCTCGGACGACAGTGTTCCGAAGGAATCACGAGAGTCCCTCGGACGACAGCAGCCGCAAGGCTGCTGTCGTCCAGGGGATACGGCCACCATAGCTGGATCAATATTAATAGCCAGGATAGGCCTACTCAGCGCTATCATATATCTCTATGTTAGCAATTAATGATGCGGACCTTCACCTACGGCCATTACTCATTACTTCCTAATCATTACTAAATCCCTTTTCGCTCTTTTGCGATTATGAGTGCCAGCTTCCTAACCAACCAAACTTTCATTTTGTTTCATTGCTAAGGCGTCAGAAACGCTTAAAGGGGGAATAACTGCGACTGGTTGCTACTATTTACTGTTGGTGAAGCGCACAGGCCCGGCTTAGCCTATGTAATTAGTAGTAATCAGGGGCTATCAGAGGACTCTCGCATCCCTATCCCACCCGGCTTGCCAGGTCGGCCCATTATATTGACATACACCCCTCACAGAGGTAAAGTATACACGCCGACAATCTATCGTGAGCGTGTGTATGTACCTGTCTTTCGTGCTTGGACAACTTATCAAAGACCCCGAAGGTAACGAACTGGGGAGGCTGGATGACCTCGTAGCCTCGCCGGCGCCGCATTTGCCTGTTATCTCCGCTGTTGTGGTTCGTGTGAATAGACAGGGAAACCGCAGCATCTCGTGGAAATGCTTCAATTATGACCCCGATTCCGAGCGCTTTTCTCTCGCTGTGCCCGTCGATCAGGCTACCGATTATCGCATCGGCGATGAGGATCTCCTCCTGAAAACTAATGTGATGGATAAGCAGATTGTCGATGTTCACGACTATCGCGTAGTGCGGGTGAACGATGTACGCATCGAGCCTACTGGAGGGCGGCTTTATCTCGTGGGTGTCGATACGGGCATGCGGGGCCTCGTGCGCCGGATGGGCCTTATGCATTTCATGGATAAGCTCGCGAAGGTTATCAAGGTAAAGCCCGATTCGCACATTATCGCATGGCATGACGTCGAGACATTCGAGCGGGGGGTGGGGCGGTTGAAGCTCAAAGTCTCATCCGAGAGGCTTAGCGCTCTGCACCCTTCCGATATCGCACGAATCGTAAACGAGCTCGACCCCGATCAGCGCGCCGACATCATCGGATCGCTCGACGTGGAAACCGCCGCGGAAGTCTTAAGCGAAGCGCATCCGGAAATCCAGGCATCTATCGTTGAAAATCTCGAAGATGAGCTTGCGGCGGATATTCTCGAGGAGATGGAACCCGACGAAGCCGCCGATGTGCTTGGAGATGTGAGCGCGGATAAGCGCGAGGATATCCTTGAAGAGATGGAGCCAGAGGAAGCGGAAGATGTTAAGGAGCTTCTAAGCTACGAAGACAACACCGCCGGCGGCCTTATGACCACCGAATATGTGGCTATATCGAAAGATCTCACCGCTCAGCAGACAATTGAGAAAATTAGGGAGTTGGAACCATCGGCTGAGACGGTGTATTATATATATGTAACTGACTCATCAGAACACCTCGTAGGAGTAATATCACTTCGCGATCTGATCATTGCCCAGCCCGACACGCCTGTGGAGGATTTCATGGTCTCCAAGGTCGTGCATGTACATCTGGACGCCGGAGTTGAGGAGATCGCTCAGACCATGAGCGATTATAACCTTCTTGCGGTGCCGGTAGTGGACGAAGAAAACAGATTGCAGGGGATAATCACTGTAGACGATACACTCGAAGAGATTCTACCTGAAGGTTGGCGCAGGCGAGTCCCAAGGTTATGGAGATAGATGGACGTGGACGCAGACGACGATCCGCAACGTAGATCCTTTGTGGATCACAACTTAAAACTTGAAGAACAGGAGGTGAGGCGATATGAGGCGGCTCAAGCGATGGCGACCGCTTCTGATTCTGGCTCTTATTGGGCCGGGGATAATAACGGCTGCCGCGGACAACGATGCGGGCGGCATAATCACGTACACCCAGGCCGGCGCCAAGTATCGCTACGACCTGCTGTGGGTGCTCGTCATCATCACATTCGTCCTTGCCATGATTCAGGAGATGAGCGCGCGTATGGGCGTGGTCACGCAGAAGGGACTTGGGGAGCTTATCCGAGAGAACTTCGGCGTGAAATGGACCATGTTCGCGCTGGGCACTTTGCTTCTTGCCAACCTCGCTACCACCGTAGCCGAATTTGCGGGTCTTGCCGCTAGCCTCGAAATTTTCGGCGTAAACCGCTTCATAACAGTTCCTCTTGCCGCGATAATCATCTGGCTTCTCGTAGTAAAGGGCTCGTTCAAGGCGGTCGAACGTGTCTTCCTGGGGCTTTCTCTGGTTTACGCTACCTATGTCGTGTCTGGGCTGATGTCGCACGCGAACTGGACGCAGGTCCTCCATGACACCTACTCGCCCACGTTCCATTCCGATCCGAGATTCATGTTCCTGGCTATCGCGGTCATTGGGACTACAATCACTCCGTGGATGCAGTTCTTCCTGCAGGCGACTGTGGTAGATAAGGGTGTGAAGGTGGAAAACTATACCTACCAGAAGTGGGATGTCTACATCGGCTCGATGCTCACCGATGTTGTATCGTTCTTTATGATTGTCGCCGCGGGCACGATTATCTTTCCCAGGGCGATAAACAATCCCGCGGAAGCTGCCACTGCTCTTCAGCCCGTGGCTCACGGTTATGCAAAAGCGCTGTTTGCTATCGGTCTTTTTAACGCATCGCTTCTCGCCGCGGCGATCCTGCCGCTCTCGACGGCTTATACTTACAGCGAAGCGTTCGGGTGGGAGATCGGAATTTCGCGCAAGTTCAGCGAAGCACCGATTTTTTATGCGATCTACACGTTCTGTATCGGCTTCGGGGTTGTGGTTGTTCTCTTCGCGCAGCGCCTGATCGAAGTAATGATCAATGCGCAGGCAGTCAACGGCATCCTGCTCCCGGTCATCCTTGTCTTTATGCTCAAATTGATCAACCGCAAGGAGATCATGGGCAAGTTCACCAATTCCCGCATCTATAACTACGCCGTTTGGGCTATGGCAATAGTCCTGATAGCAATGACCCTGGCCTGGCTGATAGGTCTGGCATTGGGGCTGGGATAGTTGTCTTTTTAGCTATCAGCTTTCAGCTGTCAGCTATCAGTACTACCGATGGTCCGGGATTTGCAATCCCGGACCAGGTATGAGCGGGTTTGTAACCCGCACCTCTTTTCATCTGCAGTGGTATAAGTTTCGGGATTTTCCGGTTGGGGTGGTAGATGTACATCTATCCGTACCATCCGCAATTCTAAAAAGAAGACCCCTTCCCAAGCACTATAATGCAGTCCGTATTCTCCGCATCCAGCTTCCCGAAGCTCAGCGCTTTGACGAAAAACTTCGCGGCGCTCCACACCGGACCTGTGAGCCTCAGCCTGCGCCTTAGGTCTCGAATCGCGGGTCCTTCGTATAGACTCAAATATGAGACTACCAGCCCATTCGACTCCGCCAATTTCACGAGCGATTCCGGTGCGATTGCGGGTTTTAGAAGAGTACGAAATGGCCCATTACCGTCCCTGCCCGCCGATTTATGACCGAACACATGCCTGTAAGCCCAGACATGGAACCAGTGCGGGGTGATTTTTGTTATGAGAGCTTTTATCGAGCGCAGATTCGGCATTGCAAGGATAATAATTCCGCCGGGAGCGATTGCGTGCGCAAAGTTTTCAATTGCGGCTTCGGGTTTTTCAAGATGCTCGAGCACATCCCAGCAGACTATAAGATCGAAACCCGATTCAGGCAGCTCGAAGGTCTGAATATCGCCGAGGATTTTTTCGCTCAGGATGGTATTACGATCGAGCTGGGGTTGAGATATATCTATACCTACCAGCCAGGCGTTATTCGGCATTTTGACCTTGCTCGAAGATCCGCATCCTGCCTCGAGCACCCTTACCTGCTCTCCATCGGCTGCAAGTTTATCTATTATCACCTGCAGCTTCGGGACCTGTTCGTTTACATACATTCTGACCTCGTAATTATCCGCCTACTTAAGCAGTATATGCGCTACCAATCACCCAGGTCAAGTTGACCCACGGCTCATGAATTGTTACAATTGCCGAGTGAATAAACGCGGCAAACGTATTCTTGGCTATTCGGACATCGACCTCGAGAACTGGAGGGATTACGACAATATCTCCACCGATTCTCTCTGGATTCTTGGCTCACGTGGCAATTCCAACGGTCATAAATTCGATTATCACGGCAATTTCATCCCCCAGATAGCGAATCAGACATTCCTCCGCTATACGCAGGAGGATGATATTGTGATCGACTGGTTCCTCGGCTCCGGCACCTCCGCGATCGAAGCGGTAAATTTGAACCGCCGTATGATCGGAGTTGAACTCAAGCCCGATCTTGTCGAATACGTTCGCGGCAAGCTCCCCGAAGATGCTCTCGAAAGCAGGATCAAACTCGTCCAGGGAGACAGCACGACATCCGAGACGCTTGATAAGGTCCGCCTCGCTCTCTCGGAGATGGGCGCCAAAAAGGCTCAGCTCGCGGTCCTGCATCCACCCTATGCTGATATTATCAAATTCAGCGAGCTCGAATCTGACCTTTCTAACTGTTCCTCGACCGAAGCCTTCCTCGATAGCTTCCAACTCGTCGCTCAAAATGCTTACGATACCCTCGAACCCGGCCGCTTCGCTGTTCTTGTGATCGGAGATAAATACTCCAAAGGCGAACTCGACCCCCTCGGTTTCAAATGCATGCAGAGGATGAACGACGCAGGTTTCAAGACCAAATCGATCATCGTAAAGAACATCGAAGGCAATGAAATAGCCAAGGGCAAGAACAATAACCTATGGCGCTATCGTGCCCTTGCCGGCGGATTTTATATCTTCAAGCACGAATATGTGATGGTGTTCTTTAAGTAGCACTCCATTTCTGGATATCCTCCCATCAAGAGATGGGTACTCATTGATGTCTGTTCTGAGAATATGCTTGTTTCTCATCCTTGGTTTTGGAGTCGGGATTGCGAGTGGGCTTGTCGGTATCGGCGGCCTTATCGGGGCAAAAATTGCCACCGCTTTTCCTTCCATCGTCCTCCAGCGCATCTTCGGAGTTGCTCTGCTTGCAATTGCTATTCGAATGATTATCGGCGGAAAGTGATCCCCCCAAGTTAGCATAAGCCCAACGCGGGAATAACATGACTATGTCAGACGACCGCGACCTTCAACCCTATCGTGAGAAACGCGACTTCGGCGCTACCCCCGAGCCTTCCGGTGAGGAGAGCACGGGCGCTGAGCTCGAAGTACCCATTTTCGTCATCCAAAAACATAACGCCAGCCACCTGCATTATGATTTTCGCTTGGAAATAAATGGTGTGCTGAAGTCGTGGTCAGTGCCTAAAGGGCCGTCGCTCAATCCTAAAGATAAGCGCCTCGCGGTCCCGACCGAAGATCACCCGATGAGCTATGCTCGATTCGAAGGAGTCATCCCCAAAGGCAATTATGGAGCGGGCGAGGTGATTGTGTGGGATACCGGGACCTACCGCAATACCACCGAAAGAAATGGTGAACCTATTTCCGTTGATCGGGCTGCCGAGCGAGGTCATATTACCTTTGAGCTTAACGGTGAAAAGCTTCGCGGCGGCTATGCGCTTACCAGATTCCGCTCCGGCGATGAAGAGGCATGGCTACTTGTAAAGAAAGACGACGAATATGCGAATCCCGAATGTAATATCACTGAGGAGAAGCCCGCTTCAGCTATCTCCGGCCGCACAATCGAAGATTTGAGGAGCAGCAGATGAACACTATAACTGTCGATCAGTATGTGGTAGCGCTCTCGAACACCGACAAGGCGCTCTTTCCCAGAGATGGTATCACCAAGGGTGAACTTATCGATTATTACGCCGCTGTCGCTGGGATAATGCTCAAGCATATCGAAAATCGCCCTGTTACGCTCCAGCGATTCCCCGACGGCATTGAAACCCATGGTTTCTTTCAGAAGGAAGCTCCGGACTATTTCCCGGACTGGGTAGGGCGAGTGGAGGTCGAGACGAAGGAGGATGATCGGTTGACGATGGCTGTGTGCGACAACGCGGCAAGCATCGTCTATTTTGCCGAACTCGCCGCGATTACGATGCACATCTGGCTGAGCAAAGCCGACAGGCGCGACACTCCCGATAAGCTCGTCTTCGATCTCGATCCTCCGGGAACTGATTTCAACGCCGCGCGTCTTTCTGCGATTTTTATGCGCGGGTTCCTGTATGATGAGCTCGGGCTTCCCTCATTTGCGATGACCACCGGCGGCTGTGGAGTTCATGTGGTGGTCCCGCTGGTCCGAAGCGAGGGATTCGATGATGTCCGTCCGTTCGCCGAAGATGTTGCGTCCTTTGTCGCCACGCTCGATCCCGACCGCCTGACCACCGAGCAGCGTAAGGAAAGTCGGGGAGACCGAGTCTATATCGATACCCTGCGCAATTCCTACGGGGCGACTTCGGTTGCTCCTTATTCAGTGCGCCCTCGCGATGGAGCGCCTATCGCGATGCCGCTTCATTGGGATGAGCTCGATGATCATGACCTTCAGCCCCGCCGCTTCAACCTGCGCGACTTCCTTCGTAAGCCCGACAGCCGGCCTGACCCATGGGAGATGATCTGGCGGCAGGCGGTATCGCTAGACGAAGCCCGCGAGCGCCTTGATGCGCTATACTCAGAGGTTGCAAATGTGAGGGAGTTTCCGGGGAGGACTTCATAAGCTTATCTCACCATAAAGGATTATGACTGCCATTACCGAATATAGCCACAGCATAGTGATGTTCTTGGGGCATTATGGCGATGGTAGATACTAATGACGAATATGTGAGGCAGGAAGTATTTCGAAACGAACTGCTGAGTGATGAAACAATTCAATGGACAGGGCAGCCGGATCCTTATGTTATATTTACGAAAGCCGATATTTTCCTCATTCCATTCAGCCTGATGTGGGGTGGTTTCGCGGTCTTTTGGGAACTTGCTGTTCTTGGCTTCCTCTTTGATTCGAGCAAGCACGGTGGACCTCCGATAATCTTTCCACTCTTTGGTCTGCCTTTTGTGCTTGTCGGAATCTACTTCATTATAGGCCGCTTTTTCTTCAAGGCATGGAAGCAACGGCATACATTTTATGCTGTCACAAATAAGCGCATCTTGATTGCCATAGGTAATGCAAAGAGCATACAGGCAGTATTTATTAAAAGCATCCCATCAATAAGCAAGTCTATAGGAGCGAATAGAATCGGAACGGTTGTGTTCGGAATTAGCAATTCCAGATGGTGGGATTATGCGAACACCGGCATGGAGTGGATGGGTTCTCGTTACGGTCCTCCCCCTCCATCGTTTTATGATATTGCAGGTGCTGATTCAGTTTACAACATAGTGAATCAATTAAGGGATGATTCGGGTGAAAAGCGGTTCTGACCATCTCTATCTTGTTGGGAAGCGGTTAAAGCTGTTGGTCGTCATTCGGTAGCGTGATCATCCGTACTCTAGTTTGTTCTACTACGGAATAATGGCCGTTCCAGTCTGTTCGACTTGATATGGTCATGACTATAGTGCTGGCGATTGCCGTTGGCGATGTGAGTGGTATACGGAATAAAATTATTCCTGATGATGCGGAGATACCTTGGTGGAATGCAAGTTCTCCAAAATCCTTATCGAATGTAAGAAGCACGCGGTCTTCGGATATTGCTCGTGCCAGGACTTGCCGGTCAGTACTCCCAGGGGCGTCTGTACGCACCCATGCAACATCATGACCAGCTGATCTAAGCATGTCTACGGCTACTGCCGGAAAATTCTCATTCGCTAGAAACCGCACTGTTATACCCCTGCCGGATACACCTTCTCCGAATGTAAACATTCGCTTGCATAAGCAAGGCATGCGAGTAAATCTTCGTGAGTCAGCCCAGGATAGTTTTTTAATATATCTTCTTCAGTCCAGCCCTGTGCCATAAGGTCTATGATGAACTCGACTGCCAAACGGGTTCCCCTGATCACAGGCTTACCGACTAATATCTCCGGGTTTATTATTATGCGATCTTGCCAGCCCAAAGTGAGTCTCCTTTCGATCATTCCGCCGTCCGATACTCCTTCAATATCCCCTTAACCTGCTCCGGCTCCACTCGCGCGTAGACCTTATCATCGATCATAAGCACCGGCGCGAGGCCGCAGGCGCCTATGCAGCGGGTTTCATCGAGCGAAAAAAGGCCGTCGCCGCTCGTTTCACCTACCTTTACATCGAGCATATCCTCAATGGTCTCGAGCACCTTCGCTGCCCCACGGATATAGCACGCGGTGCCCATACATACGGAAATCCTGTGCTTGCCCTGCGGCTGGAGCTTGAAATAGCTGTAAAACGTCGCAACTCCATATATCTCCGCGGTGGGAATATCGGTCACATCCGAGATATGGTCCATCACCTCGGTGCTTAAATACCCATACATCCCCTGCGCGTGATGCAGCACCGCGATAAGCGACGCTTGCGGATGCTCGGGGTTAAATACGCTCTTTATATAATCGGTGAGTTCACCAAACCTGTTTTCACAACTGCATACCATAACTAATTCTCCTCCTTAACCACAAACTCCGGCAGCGCGATCCCCCAGCGCATCGCCGCGAGCCTTACCACGAGTATCGTAATAACTCCGCTCAGCCTCGCCGTAGGCTCCGGTGCATTAAGCGCGTTAAGGGCTATGAACACCAGGCACCCGATAAACGCCGCCGTGGCATACAGCGAGCCTCTTCTGAACACCAGCGGAATCTCATCGCACAGCAGATCGCGCACTATCCCGCCCGCGACCCCGGTTACCACGCCCATCAATACTATCACAACGGACGATGTCCCAAGCGAGAGCGCCTTCTCGCACCCCACGATCGCGAACATCGCAAGCCCGAACGCATCGAGTACCAGCATCACGCTCCACGAGAACCTCACGAATCGCGCTGCTACAAACGTAAACAACCCTGCCGCGGTTGCAATGACAACATAAACCGGCTCCGTGACCCAAAACGCCTTCGTCCCCAGGATCACATCCCTAACGGTCCCGCCACCGAGCGCCGTAACCACCGCGACGACTATTACCCCGAACATATCGATCTTCTTAGGAGCCGCCACCAGCGCTCCCGCCACAGCGCAAACCGCAACGCCGAATAAGAGAAGAAAATTCAAGTATTGACCTTTCCTATATAGCTGATAGCTTCCCTTCTCAATCGTTCCTCATCACATCCGGGTTCCATACGCCCTTCGGCAGCCTCGGCTTATAATGCGTATGCAGCAACTCGTGCGCACGTGAGCTGTTGGGCTCACCCAGATAATCCTTATAAACCCGCACCACATCAGGGTTTTCATAAGAGCGTTTCAGCGTCTTGCCTGCGTCTATCGACCGCAGTGCCTCCGCGCGCTTTTTCAGATTTTCTATATCCAGCGGAGTTCCTTCGCCCGCTCTCGCGTAGGGTTGACCTCCTCCGCCGATGCATCCGCCCGGGCAGCCCATTATCTCGATGAAGTGGAAGTCGCCTTCGCCTCGCCGCACCATTCCCAGCAACTTGTGCGCATTCCCGAGCCCGTGCGCGACCCCGATGTTGACCACTTGATCTCCGATCTTCGCGCTCCAGGTCTTCACGCCCTCCGCGACACTCCTCACCTCTTCTACGACCACATCGGCCAGTGTCTCACCCGTGATCATATAATAAGCCGTGCGATAAACCGCCTCCGCGAGCCCGCCGGTGGCTCCGAATATCGCTCCAGCTCCTGTGGAGATACCGAGCACCGGGTCGAACTCCTCCGCGGGCAGGTTCTTGAAATCGAGCCCGGCGTTCTTGATCATCCAAACGAGCTCGCGCGTGGTAATCACTCGATCTATCGATGGCACCAGCTTCCCATCGACCTCGATCCTCTGCTCCGGTCTCGCTGCTTCGAACTTCTTAGCGGTGCAGCACATCGCGCCTACGTTGAAAATCTTCTCCGGGTCGATCCCTTTCTTCTCCGCATAATAGGTCTTGATTAAGGTGCCGAGGATGCTCATCGGAGACTTCGCAGTCGAAATATTCTCCAGAAGATCGGGGTAGAAGTGCTCTGCGAACTTCATCCACGCCGATGAGCAGCTCGTAATAAGGGGCAGGGGACCTTCGCCGTTAAGCCTCCTGACAAACTCCGCGGTTTCCTCCATAATCGTCATATCCGCGCCCATCTGGGTGTCGAACACTTCGTCGAACCCCAATCGCCTCAGCGCGGCCACGGTCTGACCCGTCATCGGTATCCCCGGCGCCATATTGAACCCTTCCCCGATCGAAGCCCTCACGCTCGGAGCGATCTGCACGATCACATGGGTATCCGGGTCCGCGAGCGCCTTCATCACATCCCTCGTGTAATCCCGCTCTAAAAACGCCGCCACGGGGCAGACGTTAATGCACTGCCCGCAGGTGATGCACACGCTTTCCGCGAACGGCCGGTTATACGCCGGACCCACCACGGTCTTGAACCCGCGATTGATATAGCCCAGCGCCGAAACCCCCTGCACCTCAGCGCAAATCCTCACGCACCGTCCGCAGAGGATGCACTTATCCGGGTCTCGTATCACGCTCGGGGAGCTGAAATCCTTCTTATAATGCTTCTTCTCGCCCTCGTAGTGCCTCTCGCGCACCCCGGATGAATAGGCCAGATACTGCAGCTCACAATTCCCATCCCGCTCGCAGGTCTGGCAGTCCTCGGGGTGATTATCCAGCAAGAGCTCGATAATCGTTCGCCGAATCTCACGAATCTCCGGGGTATTTGTATGCACGACCATCCCCTCGAACACGGGATAGCTGCAAGAAGCCACCGGATTCCGCACCCCCTCGACCTCCACCAAACAGACCCGGCAAGACCCCTCCAAATGCAGCCTGGGATGATAACAAAGCCTCGGTATATGAATCGCCAACCTCTCCGCCGCCTGCATAACCGTAGTCCCCTCGGCAACCGTGAGAGCATGGCCGTCGACTGTCAGCGTGATTTTCTTCGCCGATTTCGCATGCTCAACCAATGATGGATGATGTTGTGTCATGTGTTACCTCTGTATGATGGTCCGGGGTGTTCCTGCTCCGGACCCCTCTCCCCGGGCGTTCCCGCCCGTATCAATCTACCAATAATCTCAAGGCATCGGTTCGACCACATCGCCCGTACCTGTCATTCCGAGCGAAGTCGAGGAATCTGCTTGTAGCTCACACCTTGATAATGCTGACGGAACAGAGAACAGACCCAAGCTGCTATTATTCGCGACATCCGCAATTCGGCATCCAGCCAGCTCAAACAACCCATCCGCCGCCGCGATTATCCGCTCGCGCTCCCGCAGGCCCTTCACCCACCTCGGCGGTAGCTCTTCGTAGCCAACCTTTGCTCCCAGAAGAGCGCCCGCGACGGCTCCGTTTGTGTCCGCGTCACCGCCCTTATTCACCACCGCGACGATTTCATCCTCAAAACTCTCGAACTGCCGCAGAGCAGCGAGCGCGACCTGAGTCGTCAGTATGGTATAGCCCTTGTTTTCGCCGTCCAGCGCCATAAATTGCACGTCCTCTGCAGCGGCGCTCCTGATCGCAAGATCGAGCTCATCGCACCTTCCCCGCGCCGCCTTCGCCGCAGCCTCCAGCGGGTCACCCGACTCATTCAGAATCGCGGCTATCGCTGCATTGATCGCAACCGAACTCCAGCAGCACCGAGGGTCATAATGCGTGATCCTGCTCACCACAATCGTGTCCTGCACCAGCGCGTCTTCGTCCTGAAAATCGAGCAGCCCGATTCCACGCCCATCCGTGTTCATCCACTCCACTAAAGCATCCGCGATAACCTCGATATCCACCGATTCCGCCTCGATCAGTGGCTCAGCTATCGCCAGCGCCATGCAGGTGTCATCAGTAAACTCACCGGTGTCGAAGTAAGGTGTAGTCTGGTAATCCCGCACAATGCCATAAAGCGACCGCACCTGATGCTCCCGCATCCCTTCGCAGCAGCTCCAAGCGCATCCCCAATCGCGAGCCCGACCATACATCCCCGGAACTTATCTCTCAACGAACTCAGATCCATCTATTCCTGATCTTGCCCCTCCTCGCGCTATCTCTCAATCCTCTGCCTCATTCTCATAATCACGCGCTTGAGTAAAATACATTGTAACATTAGCAAGCAGCATTATTGCGAGCCCATATAAACTGGCTCTCCAGCTTCCCGGCCAATATATGACCCACAGCGCATTTACAATCGCACTTCCGGCCCATAAGGCATAAACTTTCCTGCCTCGCCACTCGAGCCCACGCGCAAGTGTAAATGCTAAACCGGCAGCAAACATAAACCCGAGAATGAAGTCCCATACACGCGCCATTACTACGATCCTACTTCGAACTCCGCGCTGACCTTCGGCCTTCCGGCCCATCCGCCAACCTCTACCCTGAACATTCCCGGTTCCAGCACCTTCTCGCCAAGTTCATTCACCAGCTTCATCTGCTCAGCCGAGATCGTGAACGACACCTCCGCCATCTCGTTCGGCTCCAGGCTGACCCGCTCGAACCCCACGAGCTGCCGCTTCGGCACATCGACCGACGCTTTCGTGTCGCTTAGATAAACCTCCACGACCTCCTCGCCAGCCATCGCGCCCGTATTCTGCACCTGCATGCTCAACTGCAGGTCCTTTCCAGCCTCAAGCTGCTTCGAGCTCAGCGCAAGGTCGGCATACTCAAATGTCGAATAACTCAGCCCATACCCGAACGGATAGAGCGGCTCCTCTTCCATATACTTATAAGTGCGGTTCTTCATCGAGTAGTCTTCGAACGGTGGAAGCTGCTCCAGGGACTTCGGATAAGTCACCGGCAGTCTGCCCGAGGGATTATAGTTCCCGAAGATCACATCCGCAATCGCGGTCCCGCCTTCTTCACCAGGGTACCAAGCCTGCAATATCGCGTCCACATGCTCATTCGCCCACGTAACTGCGAGCGCACTCCCACTCAGAAGCACCAGCACCACCGGTTTTCCGACCTCTACGATCCTCTCCAGAAGCTGCTGCTGAACCCCCGTCAGGTTCAAATGCAGCCGATCACCGCCCGCATCGGAGTTGAATGCATCCCCCGCCTCCCCCTCGATCTGAGGAGAAAGTCCGAGGCACATTATCACGACCTCAGCCCTCTGTGCAGCTGACACAGCCTCCGAAAACCCATGAGTCGAGTTCCCTAAAAGCTCGCACCCCTTCGCATACCAGACCCTGGTATTAGCCGAAACCGCCGCCCGAATCCCATCCAGCGGAGTTACATATCTCGACGGCAGCCCCGAATAATTCCCCAACAGCACATCCAGCGATTCCGCGTTAGGCCCAATCACCGCGATATTTTTCAAATCCTTCCGCAGCGGCAAAACCCCCTTCCCGCTTTCCGCTCTCTGCCCTCTGCTCTCTGCATTCTTAAGAAGAACGATAGACTCCCTAGCCACCCGCAGCGCCAGCTTCCGGTGCTCCTCGCAGTCGTTCACCTCATACGGAATCTTCGAATACTCCACCTTCTCCTGCGGGTCGAACATCCCCAACTGCATCCGCGCGGTAAAGAGCCTCACCACCGCCCGCTCGATCTCTTCTTCGGATATAAGCCCCCTCTGCACCGCCGTGAGCAGATTCGGATACACCGCCCCGCACTCGAGATCGCACCCCGCCTTCACGCTCATCGCAGCCGATTCCGCGGTGCAGGTCGTTACCTGGTGATGCTGATGAATATCCTGAATCGCGCCGCAGTCCGAGACCACATATCCCTCGAACCCCCACTCATCGCGCAGTATCCTCTGCAGAAGCGTCACGCTAGCGCAGCACGGCTCGCCATTGGTGCGATTATACGCGCCCATTATCGAGCGCACCCCGCCCTCCTTCACCAGTGCCTCGAACGCAGGCAGGTAGGTCTCGCGCATGTCCTTTGAGGTTGCTTTTGCATCGAAGTGGTGCCGGTCTTTTTCAGGACCCGAGTGGACGGCATAATGCTTCGCAGTCGCGACCGCCTTCAAATACTTCGGATCACTCCCCTGAATCCCCTTAACGAACTCGATCCCCATCTTCGCCGTCAGATATGGGTCCTCACCATAGGTCTCATGCCCCCGGCCCCAGCGCGGGTCACGGAAAATGTTGATATTCGGGGTCCAGAACGTAAGCCCACGATATATGCTCCGATCCCCCTGCCGCACGGCTTCGTGGTGCTTAGCGCGGCCCTCCGTCGAGATCACATCTGCCACCTTGCCGATCAACTTCTTATCCCAGGTCGCCGCCATCCCTATCGCCTGCGGAAACACCGTGGCAACCCCCGCCCGAGCGACCCCATGCAGGCACTCGTTCCACCAGTTATAAGCCGGCACCCCGAGCCGCTCGATCGCGGGAGCCTCGTGCGTCATCTGCGAGACCTTCTCCTCCAGCGTCATCCGCGAAACCAAATCCCGCGCCCGCTCCTCGAACGAAAGCTCAGTATCAAGATATGCTATATTCGTCAAAATTCAACTCCATCCTAAAGGTATTTTTTCAGCCGATAACCTTCACGCCAAGCTTCTCGGCTGCGTCAGTATATCGCTCATCGCAGATAACAAGCGGTTGGAACTCCGGATTGTGTCCGATTGTCCGAACTCCGATTATATCTTAATAATTATTACCGAGTTTCAGGTAACGTAGTGACAACCTGGCAGAAGGTTTCGTGCTTGATCCGACCCGCCAGTACGTCACATCATTATGCGAAAGTCAATAGTTTCAGATCATCGATAAAGTCATAACTTGATGTCCGCTGCCCTGCAGTTTCGCCGCAAGCCGGTCGTCCGCGGTCACAAGCGGTACTCCCAATTGTTCCGCGAATGCCACATAACAAGCATCGTAAGCGCTGATGTCGTGAGAATGAGCAAGCTCAAACGTTCTAGTTAAAAGATCCGCGACCGGTGTGATGATCGTATCCATCGCCAACAAATCCTGCAGGTTACTTACCACATCCTCAACTTGATAATCGCCTTTCCGCACCTTCGTCCAGAGCACGTTTGCACATTCAATGAGGAGTAGATCAGGCGCGCATCTAAGCATCTGACGATCAGCAAAGAGAGCGATTGCTTTATTAGAATCTTCTTCCGCGATGAAAACTTTCAGGCAGACACTTGCATCTATAACACAACGTGCCAATTTCATCTACTGCGGTCCTCGCGAAGAAGAGTTAGTGTATCTGCCGCTCCGGGAGGCTGGGGGTTTCTTCTTCTGCGTTCCGCAATTCTCTCCAGAGCCTGCAAATGCCGATCAACCGGGCTTTCGCTCTGGATTGCTCGGTCCATAAGCATTATGACTTCCGCAGCCATCGACCTGCGCCTCTCCGCCGCCAGTGCCTTTACCTTCTCGTATAACTCATCAGGAAAGTTCCTAACATATAATGTAGCCATCGATGCACCTCCAACAAATGAATTATACCCGGTCATGCTTGCACATTGCAAGCGTAGCGCTAGCACTGTTTACAATGTTATGATAAGCACAACTCCGCGCCCGCGAGCTCCTTCAAATCCGCCACACCTATCGGATATCGCAGTTCTCTCCGTTATATTCCGACAACGGCAGCGTGCAGGCCCCAGCGATTCCACCCGCCGCGACAGCCGCCGCCATCTCCGGGTGCAGGATTGTGAACCTCTGCGCGAACTTCCCATCCGACGAGTAACCCATTATAAATACTTTCTCGGCTACAGTTATGCCATTATGAGCCAACACCTGCCGCGCATTTTTGATCATCGTGACAAGCTGCAGGTCGATCCTGCTCCTCACGTCCGTTCGCTTTTGCACTGCTCCCCGATCCAGGAACCGCGGATAAACATAATCCTCTTGACCGGTGTAATTTTCTCGCGGAAAAGCCGGAACAAGAACGGGCGTTTCCAACATGTTTGCATAAACCTCTGCTAATCCAACCGATGCTTCTTCTTTTGCCTGTGCCTCGAAGAATTGCTTCGAATCTCCCGCTAAGTGTTATCATCCTGAACCAAAAGTGTTCGGTCCTTAGGATTGCCCAGATGCTTTGGGATATAAATGAAGTAGGAGTAATTGAACCCCTTCGAAGGCTTTGCGGCGATCTTTATCGCACCATTATGAGTAGTATCATAATTCCACTTCGGATACTCCTCCACTGCAGTCTTGATCAGATATCACTTCCCGCTCTTCGTGTATACCTTCACATTGCATGCAGTTCCAGCCTCAAAGTCGCGGCAGGGCTTGATGATCACGGAATTACCTTTTACCGCCACTTCGACCGGCTCGAACTTCCCACTAACCTCGACCACAACCCCATCCACATCGCTCCCCTTAATTCCTGCCGGGAGCTGAACCGTCGATTCTCCACTTGCATGAAGAGCAGCCGCATTTACAGCGGACCCCGATACGAACAGCGCCAGTAAACAAACCGCAGTAACCACCCATGCACGACCGAACACATCCGCAATCCCTTCGTCAGGCCCGATAAATCGCCTTAACCGGGCACCTTTTCTTGCACTCACCGCACTTAATGCACGCCTCATTATCTATCTTATAAGTCTTCTTCGGCTCCCCACTTATGCACTTCACCGGACACACCTTCGCGCATAAACTGCACCCCACGCACTTCTCCGGGTCGATGTAATAATTCAACAGCGCCGCGCATACACCAGCGGGGCACCGTTTCTCGTTGATATGCGCCTCATACTCCTCGCGGAAATTCTGCAGCGTAGATAAAATCGGGTTCGGAGCCGACTGCCCCAGCCCACACAGCGACGCCCGCTTCACGTGCTTACTCAAGGTCTCCAGTTTCTCTAAATCCTCCGGAACGCCCTTGCCTTCGCTGATCCGCGTGAGCATCTCCAGCAGCCGCTTCGTGCCTTCCCTGCAGGGGGTGCACTTCCCACAGCTCTCGCCCTGAGTGAAGGTGAGGAAGAACTTCGCCACATCGACCATGCACGTGTCTTCGTCCATCACGATCATCCCGCCCGAGCCCATTATCGATCCCGCCCTGATAAGCGACTCATAATCCACCGGGGTATCGAGATACTGCTCCGGTATGCATCCCCCGCTCGGTCCACCGGTCTGTATCGCCTTGAACTTCCGATCCTGCCTTATCCCTCCGCCAATATCGAATACGATCTCTCTCAGCGTGGTCCCCATCGGCACTTCCACAAGCCCGGTGTTCTTGATCTTCCCCGCAAGCGCGAAGACCTTTGTCCCCTTGCTCTTCTCCGTCCCCATCCCCGCGAACCACTCCCATCCGTTAAGGATGATCGCCGGTACGTTCGCCCATGTCTCTACATTATTAATAAGGGTGGGGCAGTCCCACAGGCCCTTCTGCGCGGGATACGGCGGTCTCGGGCGAGGCATCCCCCGCCTGCCTTCGATCGACGCGATCAGCGCCGTCTCCTCTCCGCATACAAACGCCCCCGCCCCGAGCCGCAAATCAATATCGAAACTGAAATCCGTTCCGAAGATATTTTCGCCCAGCAGCCCCCGCTTACGCGCTTCATCTATCGCATACTTGAGCCGCTTAATCGCCAGCGGATACTCAGCACGCACGTATATATAACCCTGGGCCGAGCCTATCGCATATCCGCCGATAGTCATCGCCTCGATCAGGCAAAACGGATCCCCCTCGATAGCGCTCCGATCCATAAACGCCCCCGGGTCACCCTCGTCGGCGTTACAAATGACATAGCGCTTCTGGCTGGGATTAGGCTTCCCTTCCACTCCGCATTCCGCATTCCGCACTTCGCACTGGGCCGTCTGCCGCCACTTGAGCCCGGTCGGATACCCTCCGCCGCCTCTTCCCCTGAGGCCCGAGCGCTCGATTTCATCGATCACCTGCTCCGGGGTCATCGTCTCCAACACCTTCGCCAGCGCCTCGTATCCCCGCATCTGCAGGTAATCATCGAACGATTCCGGGTCGATTATCCCGCAGTTACGCAGCGTGATCCTGATCTGCTTACCGAAGAAATCCGCATTCCCGAGCATCCTGATGTTGGATGTGTCCACCGGTTTGGGGATCTCCAGCTCTTTCACGGGCTTCCCGCCGACAATGTGCTCACCGACCACGCGCTCCAGCTTCTCCGCATTGAGCCTGCCATAGAACACCCCGTCCGGCTCGATGACGATCATCGGACAATTGCCGCACAGCCCATAGGCAACCGCCTCTTCGATCTCGACAAGCTCCTCGACTCCGCGCTCTTTCAGGATCCTCCTGAGCTCCGGCTCGATCTTCTTGCCCCCCGGGTCCGTGCAAGCCGTCCCCGAGCAGACGACTATCTTTCGTTTTACATTCTCAGCCATATCCACTCCAGAGTTTGATGGTTTGATAGTTTGATGGATCGATAGTCCGGACCATCAGACCTACCCCACATATTCCTCCACCACTTCGCCCCCAACCAGATGCTCCCGCACGATCTTTTGTGCTTTCTCCGCATCCAGCCGGATATATAATACGGGTGGCTCCGCTCCGCGCGTCACCTCCGCCATCGGCTCGAGGTCGCACCTGCCCACGCAGCCCGTCGGGATCACATCCACATTCTCGATCCCCGCCTCTTTAATCGCCTGCACGAATTCGTCATATACCTTATCCGCGCCCGCCGATATCCCGCACGTAGCCATCCCCACGCGCACCCGATACCGCGACTCATCTCCCGCATTCCTGTTTTTCTTAAGCTCCGCAAGCATCGCTGTAGGTTTCTTCAAAGCATGCAGCCTCCCAGTTCGCTGTTGTCTCAAATTATACCCCTATAGCTCGACTGCAACAATCCCGGCTGATAATATGCGATAATGCAGTTCAGAAGCGTCTACTCTCATGATATATGCAGGCACAGGAATATTTATATGATTGATTGGACTTCTTTATTATCCCGCACAGGAGGATATCGATGAAAGTCGGATACTTGCTACTTATGCTTATTTGCACAACCGCGGTCTGGGCTCATGCGGATGATCTCGGGATCGGATCTATGCTCGTCGGCAAGCAGATACTTGGGGTAACCGAGTGCCGACAGATGACGCTTAAATCCGACTGCGAGGTTACGCTGGTTTCTATCTCGCCGGATGGTAAACACGTCGCTTATTTTATCAAGAAGCGTTCCGGGAGCGAGTGCCGGCTGGCTAATTGCTCGACTGGAAGAACGATCTCGATCATGGCCGCATACGCTGATGATATTCCTCCGGTTCAGCCACCTGCCTCTAATGATCTCTGGATCGCGTTGGACTCTCCTCCTATCGCGTGGTCTCCCGATGGCTCCCTGTTTGCGTTCCAGGCGACGCAGCTTATATGGGATAAAGACAAACCTACCGATCCGCCCGTCGATCAGCGCTGCATCGTAATCTACTCAGCCACCGGTGTGTTCAAAAAGTCGTTCCCTATCCCAGATTCCGGCAGTGCTCTGGACAAGCTGCTTTTTACCCCCGATTCGCGCAGACTTGTAATTAACCTCAGTATTCCCAACCTTACGATCAATGAGAAATACCGTCCCTTAAAATATTTAATCCAGTTGATTGATGTCGGCTCCGATGCAAGTCAGGAATTACTCGACTCGCAGACATCCTTAACTGATCTCGTCGGATTCAGCGCGGACGGATCACTACTCGTCGTTACCTATGACGGCGCAGGTGGACTGCTGCATAAGATAGCACTCGATGGCAGCTCCGATTGGAAGATAATGGAAAATGCCAAAGCCGCATGCCTGACCCGTTCCGACGGCATACTCGCAATAACCGAGTACCAAGGTAATCTCAGCGTATTGAATCAGATGACTGGGAAGAAAACTGAACTTGCCGTCGATCCGTCGGTGTCGTTCCTGTTATGGGCGCCCAACGGCAGGATGATCCTGTATGACAAGAGCGAGTCGATTGTGGATGTCACAAAGATGAGAAAGCGAGATATTCACAGCCTGTGGCTCTCGTGCATCGAACCCGGTAAGCTGAACTCGATGTGTGTTGCGCTTGATATAGACGGCTGCCCTTCCTGCTCGCGGGATTGCTCGAAAATCGCCTATATCAACCAAGGCCAGCTCTATGTCGCCGAGTTATCTCTGCGTGAGCCTAATCTTGATGAAAAACTCGCCGCCGGCATCCCACTTACCGAAGAAGAGATGAAGCAAACGATCTTGGATAACGCCAAGCACATCGGTGTTGGCATCTTCATGTACAGCGCTGATAATAACGAAAGCCTTCCACTCGCTGATTCCATTGCCCAGGTGATTCACGACTACCTGCCCCACGCTGATGTCTTCTTCCGCCCCGGCACGCAGGAGAACATCTTTAAATACATCGATCCCGGAGTCAGCAGACTCGACCAGATCACCAATCCAACAGGAACCATCATAGGCGAGCTCGACGCCGGCTACGCCTGGAAAGTAGCGCTCTACGCCGACGGGCATGTGCAGGTGCTGCCGAAGAAGTAAGCGGAGCATATAGTTTACTTAAGGCGCCACCGACCTTAGCTCCCAGTGTACCGCGATCGAATAAACTCCTGATCGTATGCCTCCTGGTGGTGTGGAGAGAGTCCAGGTAATGTCTACACTCCCGCTTGCCGGGTTTAAGTTGCTTTGGAAGACCTGCGTGTATGAGGTGGAGCTCAGAGTTCCGTTTGACCCGGTTCCGCCCTGGGCGCTGCTCGTCGACCAGCTTATGCACGAGGCAGGAATTGCCACTCCGTTCGGGCCGGTAAAGCTCGCGGTATCCGCCCTCATGCTTATTCTTAGCGCGTTGGATGCGAGCAGCCGGGCGTCGGTGAAGCTGATTGTGGTAGGATTGGGGAAGCCACGGGTAGATGAGCCCGTATCGAAGACATTATACGTAATCGAGCCCGGCACGCTTATATTCACCGTCTCCTGCGCATAAACAGCCGATATCGATGCCAAGATGAATCCACGGATGATCTGTTGCTCGGCGTCTATGCGATGGATAGCCTGTCGCACCTTGTGCTCGACTTGGTGAAGAGTATCTGAACAGAAGTTGGCTACGTCCTTGTCCTTCACTGATGACCATAGATACTCGACAGGGTTCAACTCCGGCGCATAAGCCGGGAAACGATGAATCTCAAGCCACTCTTTATTTTGGCTGACATGCTCCCTGACAACAGCGCTTTTGTAGGCAGGCAGCCCGTCCCAGAGCAGATCAACCGGACCATCTATTTCCCGGTGCAACTTCACAAGGAACTCCACGATGATCTCCTTGTTGATTGAGCCAGGCTCCAGGTGGATAAGAAGGCGGCTCCCGCTGCCGTCAGGATTGCAGGCGATCACGCCTATGCCGCCCAGTCTCTTCCAGTTGAAGTGATGCCGGATCACCGGAGTTACACCTTTGGGAGCTCAACTTCTGCGCACGGAAGGATGTTCGGAGAAACCGGATTTATCAAGGAACACTATTATCGAGCCCTTTTCGACAGCCCCCTTTTTATCTGGGGCCAGATGTGCTCTTTCCAGTGCGTGATGGCTTCTTCGTTGCGTTCCTTGGCACGAGTCTCAGGTTTTTGGCAAGACCAGCCAATCTTGCCCATAAGCTCGGCAACATAGTTGGTGTTATATCTAACGCCGGTCGTCTTCTCAATCACGTCGGCAATCCGGGCAAGAGTCCAAAGCTCCGTGTCATAGCCGTGCGCGGCGGGACCTTTAAGCAGGGCATCGATCACCTGCTGCCACTGATCTTGGGTGAGCCTGGGATCTGATCCCGGAGTACCTATCCTAAGACCGGCTGTGCTGTCTTTTTCCCAGCGCCCGTGCCATTTGCTAATGCTGGGCCTGGATACCTTAAGCCGACGGGCAATCTCAGCGTTGGACAGATCCTGCTCAAATAACTCTGCCGCCTCATTGCGCACCTTTTGTCTTTGTTTGAATGTTGCATGCATCATCACATGCTTATATACATCGCTAAACGATAGATTGTTAACTCAGAAACTGAAACTCAATAATTTGCGACATGCAGATGTTTCAGATGGATCGACTGATGATTTTATCTCCGCTAACTGTATTATCTACCGAACCGGCTTGTATCTGTTACTGAGTTTCAGGTAGTGTAGCGACAATCTACACAATTTGATCTGCCAGTACGTCTTTATTATCAGAAACTCATTAAGAGGAAAACTTCCCTCATCTAGCGCAATTATCTTAATAGAACTCACCCAGCTGCGAGCTTGCTTATTTATCAAGCATAAAACTTGCAGGGATAACAGGTAAAGAAGAGGTGTATGCGCTATGGGACGAGCCATTGCATTGGCGGAAGATATTAAAAAGGTAGAGCGAAACGCTCCCGTGATCGGGGTATTTTGCGCGGGAGATCCGAGAATAGATGAATCCAGCCGGAAACGGTGCCAAAATATCGTAAAAATGGCCGCGGATATCCTGGCAGAGCGGGTGAAACTGCCTGATGGATCCCCGGCTAAGGTGGTCTACGCTCCGATACTGGTCGATGGGGAGAAGCAGGCCGATATCGTTGCGAAGCAGTTCCAGAATTCAGGTGTAAACATCCTCGTCTGCACTCCCGATACCTGGGCATTCCCGCAGCTCAGCGTGATCTCGCTCCTGCGGCAGTTTCCCTCCGACACTCCGATCAATTTAACCTGCGGTAACTCCGGCCCGAAGCCTGGTGTAGTATTCGCCCACGCCGTGAACGGAGCGCTCGCGCAATACGGTAAACTTTCTCACCTCAACGTCGGCACCTGGGCCGATACAGGCCTAGAACCCGAGATGACCCCCACCACAGCTGATGCGCTCGTGGACTGGGCTTTCGCGGCGGTCACCACGCAGGCTTTGAAGGGCCGCAGGGTAGTGATATTCGGTCACGACTCAATGGGTATGGAGACCGCTCTCGCCCATGTGATACCGACCCGCAACCAGTTCGGCCTTGAGATCACGAGGCTGGATATGAAGCTCCTCGCCGATATGCTCGCCAAAAAAGCATACGACGCCGGCGAGCTCAAGGCATTTCGCGCCTTTATCGATAAGCACCTCGGCAGCCGCCTCGAGATCCGTGACGAGGCCGATTCCGAGCGCTTCAACACGAGCCTAGCGCTTTATCTCGTGATGCGCGATCTCCTCGCAGACCTTAACGCGGTCGGAGGCGGATTTATGAGCCAGCTCGAGTGGGGTTCGGATGCGCGAGGTATTCCGCTTCCCGTAGCTGATGTGGCTGAATCGTTCTTCAATTCCACTTTCGATCATAACGGTCCTAAAGTCCCAGTTCCGTTTGCAACCGAAGCCGATATGCAGGGGCTTTTGACTATGCTTTTCTTCGCGGCGCTCACGGGTGGAAATCCTCCGCTCTTCATGGACTTCCGCAAGGTCTGGGAGAAGTGGGAACTCGATAATCTTGCCGCCAGGCTTGGTATCACGCTACCCACGAATGAAACGTGGGCTCAAAAGGGGCTAGTGGACGGAGACAATTCCGGCAGCGCATCGCTGAACTGGGCCGCGAAGCCCGGCGCGAGCGTGGACGAGATAATGAGCAATGTCAGCATGCCTCTCGCCGATCCTGATTATTTCCCCGGCATGGGCAACTCGATCACGTTCGTCTCCCCCGGTGGGCTCGATGGAATCGCCGGTCGCATTGCCTATTCCAGCCTCTCCGGCATCTTCAGCCTGAGCTGGGATGAAGCCACCACCGCCGAGGTTCCCGAAAAACTCGCCAGGGGTCTCTGCGATCTGACCAATCCCACTTGGCCGCACACCTTCGTAATCCCGAAATACGCGAGCATGTATGAATATAAGCACTACCCACCCGCGAACCATCTGCACATGATCCAGGGTCTCTCTCCCGCCCGCCTGGAATACTGGATGGACCTTAACAACGTTCTCTCCATGAACGCTTGGGCCTCCCGCCCCAGGTTTATAGAAGGTGTCGATAGACCGATCCCTCTGCTTTATCTGGAGAATGGCGGAGAGGATGCGGCGAAGATGAAGCTGGCTGGCAAGTAAACTTGACAAGCTAACAAGCGCAAGCATAGAATCAAGTTATGCCCGCGGTAGTTTTGAGGACTGCTGCGGGCTTTTTCCTAGATGCGAATATATTATACAGAATGATATAAAGAACCAAAGCAACCCATTAACGTTACCATGGAGGATGTTATGGATTACGGCAAAACTGATTGCCCTATATGCAAGCAATCGGCTGATTTTTTACCTAGCTCTCGTGGATGCTATGATATTAATATCCAATGCGACCAATGTGGCAACTTTTGTATGACGAAAGAAGATTATGCTGATCTTCACCTTGAGTCATCAGTACTACGTAAAATAGAGCGCTACCTCTATGATACACGCAATGGAACTGAGCGTTTATTAACTTCTGGTTCGGCTATAAGCTGCCAATGGCCAGGGCCTGTGCTCAGCTTAGGATCTGTTGAGCAATTATATAATGTGGTTTGATCCAAGCATGAATGATGCTTATGAGCATGGCATCAAAAAAGCTATCGCAACTTGTGGATTCAGGTCACTTCGTATAGATGCAAAAGAAACTAATAACAAAATCTGCGACGAAATAATCGCTGAAATTCGTAGAAGCCGCTTCCTTGTTGCAGATTTTACTGAGCATAGAGGTGGTGTCTACTTCGAAGCAGGATTTGCATTAGCTCTCGGACTACCGGTTATTTGGACCTGTAGAACTGATCAGCTTGAGGAACTTCATTTTGATACTCGGCAATACAGCCATGTTGTCTGGAGTAATCCAGATGAATTATACAGCAAGCTTGTGAACCGTATAGCAGCTACTATTCCTGGAGCAAGGTTACCTGAAGAGTAATTTTCCGAATCGCTGAACCGCTGAAAGGGTCTGAAATCGATGAACAAAACGGCTGTGCACGTTGATGGTAAACACATCTACTCTGAACTCACCTCCCGAATCATCGCTTGTGCCCTGGATGCCCATAAATCTCTTGGCCCTGGTTTTGAAGAAGTGTTCTACCAACGCGCGCTGCACCGTGAGCTGACAGAGGCGGGTATCGAAGCGACGCGGGAGGTGGAAATCGACGTTTGTTACAAAAATATCGTCATGGGCAAGAAAAGAGTCGACTTCATAGTCGGGGACTGTCTGGTTGAGATAAAAGCAAAATCCGAATTGACTGAAGCTGATAAAATCCAAACCCTCTCCTACCTGAAAGCATCTAAATATCCCATAGCCCTCCTCCTAAACTTCGGCGATAAAGAATTCAGAATAAAACGCATAGCCAACACAAAAGGAATCACAGAGCCATAATAAGAACGATAAGCTCTCATCTTTGCAATGTCCCAATTTCAGTGCGATCAGTAATTCAGCGTCTCAGCGATTCAAACAAAAGATAGTGAGTTCATTTCGCACAACAGCCAGCTTTTACATATAAAACCGGTGTAAAATACGCATAACCGTAAAAGGAGGCCGATTCGATGAAAGAGCAACTGGCAGCTCTGATAACTGTGCTTCTTCTCCTCTGCCTGTTTTCTCCCGCGCTTGCCGGCCAGTCGCCGGCTTTGCACGTGGATGGTAATCTGCTTAAGACCGATAAAGGCGCCGCTGTCCGGCTGCAGGGGGTGAATGTGGCGGGGATGGAGTGGTCTAACAACGGTGAGGGGCGCACGCTGCAGTCTGTTAGAATTGCAATCGAGGACTGGCACGCGAACGCTATTCGCCTTCCCCTTGCCCAGGACCGCTGGTTCGGCTTTGCCCAGGGTCAGACCGACGGCGGCGCTTCTTACCGCGCACTGGTCGACAGCGTCGTTAATTACGCCTCCGGCAAGGGCTGTTACGTGATAATAGACCTTCACTGGTCGGATATGGGGAAGTGGGGGAAGAATATCGGGCAGCACAAAATGCCTGACGAGAACAGCGCGCTCTTTTGGAAAGATGCCGCGAAGCGTTTCGCCAATAATTCCGCCGTGATTTTCGATATCTACAATGAGCCGCACGATGTTACCTGGGAAACCTGGAAAAACGGCGGCGTCGTGACCGAAAAGAACGATAAAGGCGATGAAACATACCGTTCTCCGGGCATGCAAAAGCTGGTGGACACCGTGCGCGAAACCGGAGCCAGGAATGTAATAGCAGCCGGTGGTCTCGATTGGGCTTTCGACCTTATCGGCGTGATAAATGGCTATGCTCTTACCGACCCCAAAGGCAGTGGAATAATTTACTCCACCCACATCTATCCCTGGAAAGGTGGAATCGAGCGATGGGATTCCAAAGTGACCGTGGCTGCCGGCAAATATCCGATTCTGATAGGCGAGGTGGGCTGCCAGCCCGATCCAAAGCAGGAGGACCCCGCCATATGGGCGCCGAAAGTTCTTGCCTATATAGAAAAGCACCGTTTCAACTGGACAGCCTGGTGCTTCCATCCCAGCGCCTCGCCGTGCATGTTGAAGGACTGGTCCTACGCTCCCACTCTCTACTGGGGCCGGCCGGTAAAGCAGGCTCTGACCGGGAATCAATAAAGGTGATAATACTCGCAGCTCGCGCCAGGATGGGTAATGACGGAACATGTGTCTATTCTTTATAGTTGGAATTGTGCCTAAAGAGAAGATCATCGGCCAAGAGATGCGCTATTGCCCTCTCTGCGGTCGCGAAACGATGCATGTTATTATCAGCCGCCGCACGTGGTTCACGCTGTTTTTCCTCCCGATCTTCCCCGTAAGCGGGAAGCGCACCATTGCCCGGTGCCAGGTCTGTGGGTACGAAGGTGCAGGTAATCCGGTTGCTGGCGTGTAAGCTGTGGATGTGGAGAGCGGTTAGGCGAACAGCTGTCAGTGATATTAAAGGTATTATGTCCTGTCACGCTTTTTGAATCGCAGATGCCGCGGATAGATCGGATGGTACGGATGGATGCACTGGCGCCACTGTAACTGAAAACAGGTGCGGGTTGCAAATCCCGACAATCGTACTTGCCGCCTGTGATGATAAAGGCTAGTAATGAAATCAGCTGATAGCTGTTAGCCTAAAAGCATATCTCACGCATTATACTGATGCAGGCGCATCATCATGGCTGCCAGGAAAGCTGCCAGGCCGAAGTAATATAAGGTCATTTGGAACCTTGTTGAACTCGGCACTTTGTAATAATCCAGTTCCTCGGGCTTCATTTTGAATGCGTGCAGCATTCTTCCTATCGAGAGGATGACGAGCAGCAGGAATATCGGGTTGTGGATCCACATAAACATTGCGACTGTGAGCACCAGCCCAACCAGCCATACCTTGGGTGATATAGCCGCCATTACCCTGCCGCCGTCGAGCGGAAGCACCGGGAGCAGGTTGAAGAGGTTGATGAGGAACCCGACATAAGCGAGCCGGGTGAAAATCTGCATTTTGCCCGGACCACCGAGCCACAGGCATATGAGCGCGCCCGCGGTGCCCAGCAGCGGGCCCGCTATCCCGATCTCAGCCTCCGATTTCGCATCATGAGGCATTTCACGCATTGTAATGAGCGCGCCGACGAACGGGATGAACACCGGTGCGCCAGCGTTAAGGCCCTTCGCTCGTATAGCGAGCATGTGGCCTGTCTCATGCACGAAAAGCAGCAGCACGAAGCCTATGGCGAATCCCCACCCCCAGCGCATCGCGTCGATGACCACGGTGATGAGCATGCTGCCCATCGTGGTAAAAACCTTGGCGAACTTCAGATACTTGAGACCGACCAGGAGGAAGTGGAGCTTGCCCAGCAAAAAGATAATGATCGCCTTGAATTTTAATAAAAGCGCGGCTAAAGCTCCCGCGCCGCCCGTAGCCCTACCGACCTTGGATTTTTTCTTACCAGATGGGTCGCTTTGCTCGACGACGGTCTGCTGCTCGTCTGATTCTTGCTTAAATCCTTCCAGGTCCCAATCGTCCACTAGCGCTCACCTCATACGGATTAAATGTAGTATTCATCGCAAGGTCTGGCAGCTCCTTTCTATTGTGGCAGGAGTAGTGAATGCCGAAACTGAGTATAACAACGATTGTTGGAGAAGTTCACTGACCGATACAGGGAGGATTCGATGAGCGCGTGGAGAACCAAAATCTTCGAGGATAATACAGCCTGTGATGTAAGGCGTGAATATCTGCAGATGTTAATTGACGGAATGCCGGGCGCTGAAGCCACGCAGTCCACTATCGAGGCTTACCAGGACGATGCCGAAGACCCGAATTATAGATATATCTTCTGGGCTGCTCTTGCCGCGACGCAGTGGGAAGTCGGACGGCTGGAAGAATCAATAAAGCAGAGGGCGCTCGAATCGATTGCGCATGCCGGTAAACGCCGGGCTGATTTTAATGAGCTTGAGAGCAGGCTCGATTCGCCGCAGCCTCCATTGATGGATAAAAATGGGCTTAAGAAGCTCCTGAAAGAGCCGTGCGGGGGCAGTGAGAGTCATCCGAGCGAGTTGGAACAGCTCGAACGCGAGGAACGCTCGGAGCAATAGCCGCTCTACTCAATCGTGTGTAGCCGTGGTAGTATATAGCTGATCATTTAATGAGTTTCGCACACAATCTGAACTGCCAGTACGTCACATCATCATATGAAAGTCAATATTGACTTTCGCATAATGATGTGACGTACTGGCGGATCGGATCGAGCACGAAGCCTTCTGCCAGGTTGTCACTACATTACCTGAAAGTCAGTAGTGTTGGTACTGCTGGTTTAGCTATGGATTGTAAGCCAGATAAAGCGCCGGACGCGGCGCACTCCAAAGGCGCTTCGCTAATTATTATTGGTATGGATCCTGAAATGAGTTCAGGATGATTTAATTACAAGTCTTTAAATGCCGGGTTGTATCTGGTTGGAGAAGAACATAAGATTAGCCAAACTTGCGGTTATGGTTTGTGTGCTGTTTGCTGTCGCGGCTTGTGTTTGTGCTGCCGAGCCTGTGCCCGTGGTGCATTTCAAGCTCGATGAGGGCAGGGGCGATCTGACGCGTGATATAGCGGGTGTTATGGCGCTGATTACCGCTCCTAAGTGGCTTCCCGGTGGTGGGCTTGCAATGGACGGCGGAACACGTATCGTTGTCGGTGACCGTGCGGAACTCGTGTTTCGCAATAACTTCACGCTTGCCGCTAAAATGAAGCTTCGGAGCGGTGCGTTCGGGCAAGTAATCGGGGCTTATGGTTCCGGTGGGCTCGTTGTCAGCCTGGATCAGATCAAGCTCGCGAGCTGGGGGAGCGATTGGATCGTCAATACCTTGCTTCCTGAGAATGAGTGGGTATTTGTCGCCGTGACGCTCGATTTTGCTAATAATGCCCGGGCTTATGTGAACGGCAGGCAGGTTGCATCAGGTAAAGTGAACCCTTGGCCGAAAGACCCGGAGCGCTGGACTATCGGTGGCTGGGAGATAGGTGAGGGTTTTGTCGGAGATATGCGCGATGTGATGGTCTGGAATGCCGCGCTTTCACCTGACGATGTGCTTGCGGTTGCAAAGAGGATAGGGCTCAGTGTTCCGCCGAAGATGGCTCCCGATGAACCGGAGCCGCTTTCCAGGACTCCCGCGTCGGTAAGCAGGCTCGCGGCGGAGATGAAAGACCTTGCGATCGAACCCGCGCAGCTTCCGCGTTATCCGTTCTCGGCAATGCTGGGGTTCGATCGGCTTGGGACGGGGCTTCGCATAAGAAGCTATAAGCAGAGGGCGGAGAGCGAGAAGTGGCTTGCGGATGAGATTCCCGCGTTCGATTGCCCCGATCAAATATGGAAGCGCTGCTGGTATTACCGCTGGTATGTCGTTTACGCAAATTACCAGGAGGAGAACGGCACTCCCGGGTTTTATGAGGGTAAGCGTGGAGGTTATACCCGTCATATCACCTACAGCGCACCGCATATAATGGATGAAGTCAGGTGGCTAAAGGATGGGAAGTATGCCTACGGCCAGGCTGAAATCCTCGGGCGAAGACCTGAGCCCGATGGCCGCCGGTTCGGTGGTTACACCCACTGGATCGCGTCGACTCTCTGGGGCACATATCTCGTTCACCCGGATAAAGCTGTATTAGCCAGGCTCCTGCCGGCGTGGCAGTCGGATACGGAGTGCGCCTTTCCTGGTAAGCTCGATGATACGCGTCCCGATGCTGATTATCTCCTGGCGCCGCAAAACCACTGGGTGACGGGGATGGAGTGGCAGCCGGCGTGGTTCTTCTTCGATAAATTCGATAAGAACAAAGAGACAAGGTTGTGGAGGCCGGATTATACGGCTTATTACTACGCTAACGCTCGCGCGGTGGCGAGCGCGCTGCGAGAGCTCGGTAATAACCCCGAAGCCGCGAGGTTCGACAGGCTGGCGGACCGGATCAAAGGCGCTGTCGAGAAACTGATGTGGGAGCCGAAGACGAACTATTTTTATTCGGTGAAGATGGGAAGCCCGAATAAAAAAGCGTATGTGAAAGAGGTTGTGGGGCTGTATCCGTTCGCATTTGATCTGCCCGATAAATCTATGGACGCGGCATATTCATGGATACTCAGTCCCAAATACTTCTGGGGCAAGTGGCCGGTTACATCGTGCGAAATGACCTGCCCGATGTATTCGCCCAAGGTTAAATTGTGCAACTGGAACGGTCCGGTCTGGCCGCACGCGAACAGCATAATTGCAAACGCACTTGCGAATGGTATTCGGACATATCATTATAGCCTCGTGACCCCGGAGAAGATATATCAGTTCCTGGATAGCTATACGAAGCTGCATTATGAAGATAAAGGCACGTGGAAGCAGCCAAATATCCATGAGGAAGCCAACGCCGACGACGGCATGATGTACGGCTGCCCGGATTATTTCCACTCCACATACAATGATCTGATTATAAGGTTGGTCGGCGGACTTGTGCCGCGAAATGATGATACGGTGGAACTCTACCCGGTGGTCGCTGTTCCGTGGGACCACTTCCGGCTCGATTGCGTCCCATATCGCGGGCATGTTCTGAGCATTGTCTATGATGTGCGCGCAAAGGGCCGATATTCCGGCGCTCCGAAGGGTTACAGCTTGTATGTCGACGGTAAGCTGGTTGGAAGCACGGACAGGCTTGAGCGGGTGGTGTTTACTAATGTGTTGAAAGGTAGTAAGTAAGCCAGTAATGAATAGCAGTATTCCTATGGTTGATTGTCACGTCCATATTTGGAAAGCCGATGACGCAGTTAATTTGAACTCGATCCGCGAGCGCATCGGAGCGGAACGGATGAACGCGGTCTCGATAATTTATCGGGAGCATGTGAACGATAACCCGGCTTGCTATGCGGTTAAGGCCTTATATCCGGATAAGTTTTACGTGTTTCCGGGGCTGGATCACTCCACGCATTTGAGTGGTGGTAAACTCGTTACGCCGCCGCTTGCCGAGCAGGTCGATAGGATGATCGAAGCCGGCGCTGATGGCATAAAGCTTCTCGAGACGAAGACTGCTGAGCGGAAAATGGTCGGTATTCCCGCCGACAGTGATTATTATGCGGATATGTTCGCGAGGGTCGAGGAGGCCGGGCTTCCCGCGGTATGGCATGTCGCGGATCCGGAGGAGTTTTGGGATCCCGAGCTTACACCGAAGTGGGCGAAAGAGCAGGGCTGGGGTTATGATGATACGTTCTGCACGAAGGAGCAGCTCTATACCGAGACTGAAAATGTGCTCGCGCGGCACCCGCGACTGAAGATCATCTTCGCGCATTTCTATTTCCTTTCGGCTGATCTTCCTCGCGCGGCGGCTCTGCTGGATCGTTATGAAGATGTTTATCTCGATCTCGCGCCGGGGGTCGAGATGCTTTATAACATGTCGAAGAATACTGATGAAGCTCGCAAGTTCTTTATCAAGTATTCGGACCGCATTCTTTTTGGCACTGATATCACCGGGGATCAGCCTCTCGAAGAAGCGGAGCATCGCGCTAGACTGATTACTCGGTGGCTGGAGACTGAGGACGAATATCGTGTTTCACCGGGAGCTGATTTCCTGCTCGGTCCGCCTGAGGATGGGATTATACGTGGTATCAAACTGCCGGAGGATGTGCTGGCGAAGATCTACTTAACCAATTTTGAGCGGCTGGTGGAGCCGAAGCCCAGGAAGCTCGATAAGAAGATTGCGATCGAGGAGTGCGAGAGGATCGCGAAGGAAGCCGAAGCGCTTGGGGGAGACGGCGCTCGTGCTATTACGGCAGCCGATATGATCAGAGGATAGATTATGAAAGTATCGCTCGTCTTGCTTATGCTGTGTTTGATAGCTGCGGGAAATTGCTCGGCTGGTCAGCGGAAGCTCCTTATGGGGGTGAACCATGATTTCGTCTGGACCGAGGATGCGGATATCCCCGCGCTCGTTCAGGCGATGAAGGATGCTCACGTGCAGTCAGTTCGGATCGGTATTCGCTGGGTTACCGTTGAGCCGGAGCGGGGTGAGTGGCGGTTTGATAAAGTCGACAGCGTCGTTAAGCAAATTCGCGCGGCGAAGATCGATATCCTCTGCACCCTGATGAGCGTGCCTGCCTGGGCGAGTGGTGTTAACCCGAAAGAGGTGAAGGGTTTCTGGGATACCTTTGCACCCAGAGACATAAGCGATTGGAAGGAGTATGTCCGCCGTGTCGTCAGCCGTTATAAGAACGACATTCGCTATTGGGAGATATGGAACGAGGAGAACGGTGAGGATTTCTACAAGCCGATGCCGGATGCCGTGGCTTATACCGGCATATTGAAATCATCGTATCGGACGATTAAAAGCATTGATCCGAAAGCGACGGTGATTCTCGGCGGGCTGCAGATGAACGGCATTATTCCGAATCCGTGGTCACCAATCAAGGTCGAAAACTTCCTGCAGAAGATCTATGACGCGGGCGGTGGGGCTTATTTCGATGTGGTGAATATTCATCCCTACGTGCTATCCAATAAAAACGAGGGCCCGGGCTATTGCGCTAAGCTCACCCGTGACACCGTTGAGGTGATGAAAAAGAATGGCGATGCGCATAAACCGCTCTGGGTTACCGAGACTGGGCTTCCTACCGGTAATGGTGTCACCGAGCAGATGCAGGTCGAACATTTCAACGGCATCTGCTCGGAGCTTGGCAAGATACCGGAGGTTAAGGCGCTATTCTGGTTTGCGCTGCGCGATTACCCGAAGACGATTTGCGGAGGCGAAGATTCGATGGGAATGATCGCCACCGATGGCCGCCGCAAACCCATATTCGAGGCATACAAGAAACTGGCCGGCGCGCGTTGATTTTGGTTATTAGCCCCAGTTTTTGATCGTATCGCTGATATCTACAATCCCGACCTGGCTTGTATTGGGGCCGTCGGCGGCGGTGAATGCGATCTTTGTGCCATCAGGGCTGAAGTTTGGGTGGGGATGGCGGGGATGACTTGCGCCCCTCATGAACCGGCACAGCAGGCGTGATTTACCTGTCAAGGTTTCGATCAGGAGAATCCCGCTCGGCCAGAGACCATCCGCATCCGGTTTATCTCCCTCCCACACATCCGCTGCTATCCAGTTCTCATCAGCGCTCACGGTGAGGTGGGCGACCCTGTGTTCCGACGGGGTGAATATCCGACTTTTTTCGCGGGTGGCGAAGTCGATAGCGCTGACGCCCCAGTCTTCGATGTAATAAATACTTTTACCGAGCGGGCCGATGACTTCATGCGTCTGCCATTCACCATTCATCGACCTAATTAGCGGCTGATCGATGCCGCCTCGATTTTCCCAGAGCCGCGTCATCTCCAGCGAACCGTCGGGCCTTAAACCCTGGAACTCGTGAGCGTAGCAGTAGTGATCCTGATCGATCGGGTTTACCTGGCAGTGGTTCACGACGATCCCGTCCGGGAGCCGGTCTTTGATGCATTCGACGATATGTGAATGATAAGATGTCACGGCTTTCGGTTCGCTCGTGGTTTTCAGTGCTTCAGGATCGAGGTCGAGCGCGTAGATAGTCGATTCGATGCCTCCGAGTGTGGGAGTCTTTTCAGCCGGTTTCAATACATAGTAGACTACTCGGCGTCCATCGGGAGTGATAGCGAGTGGGTCTCCGATTGTGCTATTTGTCTCGTGCAGAATCAGCTTCAATCCCCCGGTGCTCACGTTCAGGAGATACATCCGGTGTCCACTCATGTCGTAGTAGACGAGGACATCGGCTTCGGGAGCGTAATCGAAGTGGTATTGTGATGATGCCTTGACGTGGATATCGCTATACTGCCGCGTGTCTTCTTTTTCGATAGGAGCGAGCGGGATGGTGTCTCCGGTTTGGATGTCGATACTGATTATTTGCCGCTCGTGAGTGATCGTGGGCTGATTTACGCGCGGCTTCTCTGTTTCGACGAACACGCGCTTACCATCCCTGCTCCATGTGCGGCAGGTTGGATAAGTTGTCGTGCTCATGTATGGACCGGCTGTTATGTAAGATACGGGCAGTATAGATGCATTGGTCATTATAATCGGTTCTTTTGCTTGTCGAGTGAATACAGCAAGAGACTACACCAGTATTTTATGATAGTCAAGCCGCTACAGTGGTAGTCTTCTCTGACGCGAAAGCCTGAAATATAGAAATAGCGAAAGGAGAACCTATTTCTTTGCTGGGTAGTGATGTTTGATGGGTAGGGATCTCCGAATCCGGCTGTTTGAGAATAGGCTGCGGAGTTCGGAGACTCCCAATTGGCTCTGAGGTGGCGATTCGGAGATCACCGCCTATCAGTCACCAGACTCTGTTCCCTGTTACCTATCTTTTCTATCTTTCAGCCTTTCGTGTCAAAGAAGACTATAAATCCAGATCAGACCACCGCATCTATGGCTATTTAAAATTCCTCCATTCCTCGTTTCCTATAAAGAATTATTGTTACAGGGGGTTTTCTTTTGGCTCATCTTGTGGTAAAATGCGGCTTTGGTGCCCGTCCAGCCTCGTCTGCATTGCAGATGGGGCTATAAATATCCCTCGGCTATGAAATATGGCAAAAGAGGGTTATCGGCGGGCTATTATGCAATTTGACTGGAGTTACATTATAAGCAATGTCGGATATGGAATTTGTCCTCACGCCCCAGGGCTATCAGGATATTCAGCAGGAGCTTAACGAACTGCTGACGGTCAAGCGGCCTGAGGTTATAGAAAGAATCCGTCAGGCAAGGCAGTTGGGCGATCTGAGCGAAAACTTTGATTATGAAGACGCGAAGCGTGTTCAAGCGATGCTCGAAGCTCGTGTGAAAGAGCTTAAAGCTATTCTCTCTCATGCCACTGTTATCGAATCGACCTCACAGGATGGGTCGATCGGCATTGGGTCCAAAGTCGTGCTTAAGGACCTTGAAGAGGGATACGAAGATGAATATACGATTGTCAGCCCGGCTGAATCCAGCCCCGCCGAAGGTAAAATATCGCACGAATCCTGTGTGGGCGAGGCTGTTATGGGCAAGAAAGTCGGCGATATAGTTACAGTCCAGGCCCCCGGCGGCGCGATTAAATATGAGATAGTGTCTGTTGCTTGATGGCTGGCAGCTGAAAGCTGTCAGCTAAAAAGAAATCTGTCAGTTATCTTCCAATCAAACCTCGTGGTCTTCTCCGTCTACGCGGATGTGGCCTACGCACTTGTCGCCGTTCAGGAACTCGATCCGGCCGGCTTTGTAGCGCAGGCGAATCTTCCCCTCGCCATCCAACTCTATGCATGTCCCCTCGTTCACGCGGATGCTGTTATCATGAGCGTTGATGCCGACATCGAACTTTCCGCCGAGATCGAGCCCGACCTGCCCCTTGCCGTTCAAACCGATTGCCTTTTCCCAGTGCGAATCACCGTCATGGACTTGAATGCCATACTGGCAGGGATTGCCATGCGCAGCCTGGATGTTAAGACCGATGATCAGGGTGGGGTCGGAGCCGGTGTAATGATTGCTCATCTCTATATTTACACCCAGCGCAACCGCCCGCGCGTATGAAAATACTTCCGAATGAAGCCCCGCGCTCCAGCCCGGGCCGTTTTTTGTAAGCCTGGAACAAAGCACGCACGCATCACCTTCGACATGGCTGGTGGTGAGGTGTGAATAGATTGTCCAGGGGTATGACTTATTGCCCTTTTCCTCGTGAATGAGCGATAAGATCTCATGGGTCATCGCGCGCTCGGTATTGTTATCGGAGCGCTCGAAGAGCATCATCGTATCTAGTGGTTCCACGGGCGGCTTGCCCTTTACCATGTGGGTCTTCAGGGTATCTCCATTTGCGTCGAGCGATGATGGGGCTGTTTTTTCTTCCGCCGCCAATGCCTTCCCTCCAATCCACCCCCCAGCCAGCGCCATTAGCGCCTTTGCCAGGAAGCTTCTTCGTGTCGCAGGTGCAGTGTTCATATCCAATCTCCTCAGATCATGGCTGATAGCTCTTCCTTATTATATCGTGAATATCTTCCCTTCTTATATTGAGTAACATCTGCTGTGGTGCTACCGTCAAATGGAGATGAATGCCTGTTTCCCAGCATTATTACCTGTTTTGCCTGTCTGATCCTGGTAAATATCTCAGGATATGGAAGATTTCTGATGAGGGTAAATGTCCGGGTATATGCAATGCGCTTTCTCGGACGCGCCCCTGAACAGCAAGTGCAAGAGGTGAGGTATGCGGGTTATTTTATGTGGACTGGTCCTGATCGTTGCTTTTGGGGTAGCCGGTTGTGGCGGCGGTGGTGGAGGCGGAACGAGTTCTACAATTGCTCAGCTTCCATCGGATATGGTCGGCACCTGGCAAGTCCAGGGCCTGGGTTTACCAAACGATCAGCTAGGTGTGCAGTCTAATGGCGATGTGATAACGAATTCAGAGTCCGCGACAAAGAGTTCTACTGACACTCGTGTTAAAATCGGCACGTGCGCGCTTGATGGAACCTTGAACCTGAACGGAATCTGGCGCAGCAGTGGCGCTAATTATAATATCAATGCAACCGGTAAGCTGGACAGAACTTCGCACGTGCTCTCTCTGCACGCGACTGTTATGGCGAACGGCGGAGTTGTGCAGAATAATGAAGCTGTGACAGGCGAGAAACTGAGCGATGATGAGCTTCCTCCTCCTCCGCCGGCGGATTATGGTGGTGGTCAGGATGATCTGCCTCCACCTCCGCCGGGCGATAATTCGTCAGGAGGTGACGAACTTCCACCTCCTCCGCCTGTGTTTTAAGCATTCGAGCTTGACAACCACATAAAGCGAAATTATCATAAAGCCCGAGGTAGATTATGATATCGCCTCGGGCTATTGCCATTATAATGCCTGATGGCAGGATTCAGGAGCCACGAATGACCACACCCCGCATTATGTTCAATATGACACTTGAAGAAATTCGCGAAGGTATGAAAGAGATGAGCACCGTCATCCTCCCCATCGGCTGCACTGAGCAGCACGGTTATCATCTCCCTATCAGCACCGATATCCTCACCGCTGTCGAAATTGCCGCGCGCACTTCTGATCTTTGCGGATGCTTCGTTGCTCCTCCGATCAACTACAGCTACTCCGGTGGGCTCCTCTCCGGCACGATAAATATCAGCCCTCAACTATGTGGAATGCTGGTAAAAGAAATTTGCGGTAGCCTCGTGTTGATGGGTTTTAGAAATGTGATCGTCCTGCTCGGTCATGGCGGCTCCGAAAATACCGCGGCGGTTAAAGAGGCTATCGAGGATTTCCTGCGCGATCCCCGCATCGAGGGTGTGCGGGTCCTTCTGGTTCCGTTTTGGGAGCTTTCACCGAGCTATATGAAAGCGTTTGAGGAGCAGGATTATCATGCCGGTAAATATGAGACCTCTATGATGCTTTACTGGCGCCCGGAAATGGTCCATCTGGAGCGCGCGCGGCTCGATTCGCAGGAAGATCTTGATGCGCATCGCGCCGAGCAGGAAGCAGCCGCCGAGCGTTGGAAAAATGATGTGCGGTTCTCTGTGCATGTAAGCAAGTGGGGCAAACGTATAAAAGTCGGAGTCTGGGGTCATCTCGATGGAATATCAGCTGACCTTGGTCGTGCAATAGCCGATGAGTCCTCCCAGGAACTGGCGCGAATCATCCGGGAGATGGAGGAAAATAAGTAGCGATCAATCGAATTCGATGATCGGCTTGATGATCCCGTCTTCCTTCGTCTCCATCAAATGCAGCGCCTTGTCCACTTCGTCGAAATCGAACCGGTGAGTGGTCATGAGGCTTGGATCGACGCGTCCGGTCTGAATCAACCGCAGCAGCCTTTCCATCCGCCCCTTACCTCCCGGACAAAGCCCGGTGCGGATGGTTTTATCACTCATTCCCACACCCCAATCGAGCCGCGGGATTTTAACATAATCGCCCTTGCCGTAATATCCGACTACCGATATCGTTCCACCCGGCCGCGTAGCCTTAACGCACGCCTCGAACGTCTCCTGGGCGCCAAGCGCCTCTATCGCGGAATCAACACCCTGACCGTTTGTGAGTTTTAATATCTCCTCTACGGGATCGGTTTTTGTGAAGTCCACGATCACATCGGCTCCGAAGTTGATCCCCAGGTCTCGCCTCTTGGGAACGCTTTCCACGCCGATAATCAGTCCTGCTCCCAAAAGTCGCGCGCCCTTCACGCTCATCAGCCCGACAGGACCCAGCGCGAACACCGCGGCGGTGCCCCCGAGCGGGATATTCGCGTGCTCCGCGCCCATAAAACCGGTGGAGAGCATATCACAGCAATATACGGCGACATCATCTGATACCGAATCGGGGATCTTCGCCAGGTTTGCTTCGGCGTCGTTCACCAGGAAATACTCCGCGAATACCCCATCTCGCACATTCGAGAATTTCCATCCGCCGAGCATCTGCGTGCACTGTGATGGGTATCCTCGTTGGCAGTTTTCGCACTTGAAATCCGGCGTAATAGCGCCGACAACCACCCGCGTGCCGATCTCCAGCCCCTGCACCGCGCTCCCGAGCCGACATATTATGCCCACGGCTTCGTGCCCGAGTGTGAGGTTTTCCCGCTCGCCGATCGCCCCGCCCACGGTATGCGTATCGGATGTGCAGACCAGTGCCCTGGTCGTTTTGATGACTGCATCGTTCGGGCCGGGCTCCGGGATCGGTTTCTCCATGAACCCGACTTCACCGATACGCTTCATAACGAATGCCTTCATCATCTCTGCCATCACTCTTACCTCACTCGCGGCTTGCCTGGGCGTCTGCCGCGGATAACGCCATTTTCGCCGTGTTCGTATCACGTGTGACGATTATGTTGGGGAGCATATCGAGCCCGATAAGATCGAGGATTCTCTGGACATTCGGAGCCGAGGGCTTTACGACCGCCAGCCTGCCGCCGAGTTTACTTGCGTGCCGATAAGCCGAGATAACGACCGCTACCCCCGCGCTGTCGATATAGGTCAGATCGGTCAGATCGATTATGAACCCTTCCGGTGATGATTCCAAAGCGCTGTCGACAGCATCGCGCAGTTCACTGACGTTCGACAAGTCTATCTCACCCGTCGCTTTCACGATCACCCATGCATCGCGAATAGTTTCAACGTTCATCTCTTGAACCTTTCCTATTTGCTGTCATATCAATTAATCGTACCGGAGCTTGCGAACAATCAAACCATAAAATCTCCAAACGCCTCGCGCGCCCGCTCTACTTTCAGCTCCTTGCGCATCTTTTTCTTGTGCTTTTCCTCGATCTCCGGCAGGATTCCGAAGTTCGAGTTCATCGGTTGGAAGTCATCTACCGGGCAGTTTGCTACGTAATCCAGCAGCGCTCCGATCATCGTTTGCCTGGGCAGTGCGAGCGGTTCCGCTCCGAGCGCGACCTTCGCCGCGTTTATCCCCGCGATTATTCCCGATGCTGCCGATTCCATATATCCCTCGACTCCTACGAGCTGTCCCGCGAAGAAAAGTCCTTTATCGAGCTTCGTGTGCAGCGCGGGAGTGAGCAGATTAGGTGAATCGATGTATGTATTCCGGTGCACCGCGCCGTATCTTACGAACTCTGCGTGCTCGAGCCCTGGTATCATCCTGAATACGCGATCCTGCTCCGATGGCCTGAGCTGAGTTTGGAATCCTACCAGCCCGTATACGCTTCCCTCCGCATTTTCCTGCCTCAACTGCACCACCGCATAGGGACGGTGCCCTGTTTGCGGGTCTGTAAGCCCGACCGGCTTCATCGTGCCATAAGCGAGGGTATCGCGCCCCCTCTGAGCGATCACCTCTACCGGCAGGCATCCCTCGAAATACCTGGCATCTTTTTCTTCATCAAGATGCAGGTGCGCGATCTTCGCTGAAATCAGCGCGTCGATAAACACTTCGTATTGCTCCCGCGTCATTGAGCAGTTAAAATACGCCGCTTCGCCTTTATCGTAGCGGGATTGCTTGAAGACCTTATCATAGTCGATGCTCTCCGCATCCACTGACGGCGCTATCGCATCGAAGAAATGCAGGTGGCGGGCTCCCGTGATCTCTTTTATATACTCGGAGAGAGCAGGGGATGTGAGCGGACCCGTAGCAACAATGCATGGCCTGTCCTGCGGGATCAGCGTTACTTCCTCGCGGATCAGCTTAATCAAAGGATTCCCTTCCACCATCCCCGTCACGAGCCCCGCGAAAGCCTCCCGATCCACGCACAACGCATCTCCGCCCGGCACCGCCGTCCTTCCCGCGCATTCCAGTATCACCGATCCCAATTTCCGCATCTCTTCCTTAAGAAGCCCGTGCGCGGTCATGGGGGAGTTCGATTTAAGCGAGCTGGAGCACACCAACTCAGCCAATTGCCCGCTGCGATGCGCCGGAGTCATCACCTCCGGCCGCATCTCATAAAGCCTGACCCTCAATCCTCGTTTAACAACCTGAAAAGCAGCCTCGCACCCCGCAAGCCCACCGCCAATTATAATTACTTCGTTTTCCATGACTTTGAGATTATACCAAAAATGGAGGACGGAGGAGCGGAGAGTGTAAAATGGAGAGCATGTCATTTTGAGCCACAAGGGAGTCATTTTGATAGGCCTGCCATTCCCGCTACCCTGTCATCCCCGCGAAGGCGGGAAGGTCCTGTGTTATAGCTCTAGCGCTCCCTGATCCCTATCACGCGCCAGCTTCTTTCCAGTCCCGCTCTTCAGGGAATAACCGACCGGAAAATCGAAATCGTTACCTTTTTCGAGGAGTTTCTTGATGATGCGAATCTGGAGCTTGTGAATCTTGCGTCCGCTGGGAGAGGTGAAAAAGCCAATCTCTTCCGCCTCGTTGTACATTCCCTTTGTAGGGGTTTCGAGGCAGATGAAGTAGCCCATAGCGGCTTTTTCGCGCTCGATCACGTGGGCGAAGTCGCGGATGAGACTTGGAGTCAGATGTCCACCCTTTACCTGACAGACCGCGCATTGTAGTTTACCTTCGAGGTCAGTGAAGTAGACTTTGCCGTCTATTCCTTTATCACCGCTTCTATCCGGTTGCGGAACTCCACCCACTAATCCCACCGCCCATATTTCAAATTGCTTCGGGCTCTGCTCGAAGAGCTTATGTGCGGAATATGCGTCTTTAGGGTCGCCTTGCACATCATAATCTTTGCGGCGTTCAAGGCCGAAATCCCCCGCAAGGCGGCTTATCATCAGATCGAGAGCGATATATGATATCAATCCCAATCCATTTGCGTCCAAGTTTTTCGGCGGCGACAATCGCCGGTCCACAGCCGCAGAATGGGTCGAGGACTACGTCGCCGGGGTTTGAAGATGCATTGATGATGCGCTCGAGGAGGGCTAAGGGTTTTGGGGTTGGATAACCCATACGTTCTTGATCATGAGCCGATAAAGGCCTTATATCTGTCCAGACATCAGTCATTGGTTGCCCTTCAAGCTCATCTAGATAAACTTTCTTCATAATACGCCCGTCCTTCTTGGCTGGGAAGTACAGACGATCCTCAGCATCAAGCTGCGCCATTCTTTCGGGACTAACCCTCCAACCCTTTACTGGAGAAGGATACCCCTTGTAGTGTTCACTGTGTTCGTGGTAAAAACGATTTAATGTGTAATCAGACGTCTTTGCATAGAAGAACATAGTATCATGGCTTCTTCCCAAACTCCTGCGTGAATCCCATGACCATATGAACGCTTCCACGCGATCTCATTTACGAACCTCGTTGGGCCGAAGATTACATCCAGCATTATCTTCAAATAATGGCTGGCAACCGAACCGCAATGCAGATATAGACTCCCAGTCGGCTTTAATACCCGGTGAAGCTCAAGCAACCGCGGAGCCATCATTATGAGATATGCCATCATCTCACTCTGACCGAGTATCTTATGTAGAGCCTCCATCAAGTCGAACAAGCGGGCATTATGGGGTCATCTAAGAATTCATCATAATGGCGCTTGCTCCATTGCCAGGTATCGGTAAAGGCGGTAATCTGCGCCTAGTTCTCATCTTTCTTCGCCTGTTTGAAAAGCACATTGTAGTCGCGAGCGGAATTGAAGGGAGGATCAAGGTATACAAGATCGACACAATTATCCGCGATGTGCTCGCGCATTACTTGATGTTATCGCCATAATAGGGTGTATTCTTTTGCATAGCGGAACTATAACACAAATGCCTGAGGCTATGAAGGGCGGTTATACAAAAAAGCCCGTCGATTCCTCTCGGCGGGCTCAAATCAAAATCCTAAATCGAAAATGGCTACGCGACTGCCTCATCAATCGACTCCGCAGCCTCCGCTTCCTGGTCGCCTTCCTGCGCTTTTCCCCTAGCCTGCACATAATCGCAGTCCGGGTTCGTGCATCTGTAGCCTGAGAGTTTGCCCCTGAACCTTCTCTCGCCCAGGAGACCGTTGCACTTCGGGCAGTGCTTATTTGTCGGCTTATCCCAGCTCACGAATGTGCACTCGGGGTAGCGGTTGCAGCCGTAGAAGATCTTGCCCTTCTTCGATTTCTTCTCGACAATATCCCCTTCAGCGCATAACGGACATTTTACGTCTACCGGCTTCGTGATCGGCATTGTTGTCTTGCACTCGGGATAACCAGCGCACCCCAGGAACTCACCGAACCTGCCCTCGCGGATGAGCATCTTCTTGCCGCAGTTCGGGCAGACGACATCGCTCTCCTTGGGCTCCATCTTTACGCGCTCCATCTTTTCCTGGGCTTCCTCGAGGTCTTTCTCGAACGGCCCATAGAAGTCGCTCAGGAGTTTGACCCAGTCCAGTGAGCCCTCTTCCACGTTATCGAGCTTTGTCTCGATCCCCGCGGTGAACTCCACGTCCATAATCTCAGGGAAGTGCTTCACCAACTGGTCGGTAACTATGAACCCGAGCTCGGTCGGATGGAATTTCCTCTCGATAAGCTCCACGTATTTCCTGTCCTGAATCGTGGAGATGATTGTCGCATAGGTGCTCGGTCTGCCGATGCCCTTCTCTTCGAGCGCCCGCACGAGCGTCGCTTCCGTATACCTGGGCGGCGGTTCGGTAAAGTGTTGCTGAGGTGTGAGCTTTCTCATGTCGAGAATTTGCCCTTGGCTCAGTTCCGGCAGAGGCGGCATTTCCTCATCCGCCACGAGCTTTGCATCATCCTTGCCTTCGGTGTAGACCTTCATAAAGCCCTGGAACTTCACCGTCGACCCCGTCGCGCGGAATGTCATGTCTCCGGCTTTGATATCTACCGTAACCACATCGAACACCGCCGGCGCCATCTGGCTTGCCACGAATCTCTGCCAGATCAGTTTATACAGCTTCATCTGGTCCGATGTGAGGTGTTTCAGAAGTTGATCCGGATGCCTGTGAACCGATGTCGGCCTGATCGCCTCGTGCGCATCCTGCGCACCCTTACGTGTTACCTGCCTGGGCTGCGCGGGCACGAACGATGCGCCGTAGCTCTCGGTGATATACGCGCGAGCCTCTTCCTGGGCTTCTTTAGCCACACGGGTCGAGTCGGTTCTCATATAAGTGATAAGACCAACGTGCCCCGCGTCTCCGAGTTCGATGCCTTCGTAAAGCTGCTGAGCAACGTTCATCGTCCTTCGAGCGCTGAACCCGAGCTTGCGCGAAGCTTCCTGCTGCAGGGTGCTCGTGATGAACGGAGGAGCTGGATTGCGTCTTTTCTCGCTCTTCTTTACGTTCGCAACCGTATAGGTTGCCCCTTCGAGCGCCTTCAGCAGATCGTCGGCTTCCTGCCTGTTGTGAATTTCGAGCTTCTCGCCGTTGCGCTGGATCAGCTTCGCGTCGAAAAGGTGCTCTTTTTCCTGGGGGGTCAGAGTCGCGGTGATCGACCAGTATTCCACCGGCACGAATGCTATTATCTCGCGTTCTCTGTCGCAAACGAGCCTCACCGCTACCGACTGCACCCGTCCCGCGCTCAGGTTCTTCTTGATCTTTCTCCACAGCAGAGGGCTCAGCTTGTAGCCGACGAGCCTGTCGAGCACTCTCCGCGCCTGTTGGGCGTTAACCAGGTCGGCATTGATCTCGTGCGCATGCTGCAGAGCTTCTCGCACTGCCGTCTCGGTGATCTCATTGAACTGGATCCGCCGCGCGTTGGATAGCTGCAGAGCCTGCTGCAGGTGCCATGCGATCGCCTCTCCCTCGCGGTCAGGGTCCGATGCGAGATACACCACTTCGGCGTTCTTTGCGGCTTCCTTGAGCTTTTTGATTACGTCGCGCCGCTCAGGGATCGCCACATACTGCGGCTCAAAGCGATTTTCCACATCAACTCCCAGCTTGCTCTTTGGCAGGTCGCGCACGTGGCCCATGCTGGCTTCGACATTATAGGCGCCGCCGAGGAAGTTTTTTAATGTCCTCGTCTTTGCCGGAGATTCAACTATGATCAGCGATTTTGCCATTATCGATTACCCTTACTTACAACCGTTTTGATGCGCCCATCCTTCATCCGCCTGAGACGGTTCCTCGATATCTTCGAGCTCAAACAGGCGGGCTTCCGAACGCGGTGTCTCTAATCCTTAATATGCCCGGAGAGGGCGCTTTCTCCAGGGGAAAGTGGCACGGAGAGTGATAATAACACAATGTACACGGAGTGTCAAATGCCTTGCAGGTCACTTTTCTCGAAGTTTGCATTCCTCAACCTCAGTGGTACAAATTCAATAACCCAATATACCGGAGGCCGGTGATGCTATGAGAAACAGGCCGATATTCACCAGCGATAACAGGTTCGAGGGCAGATTGATCAGCATGAACACGCTTATCGAGTTTATCATGCTGATAATCGTGCTTGCCGTAACCTACGCCGTAGGCTACGCCGGCCCGAAGGTCAGCGACTGGTACGCCGCTCTCAAAAAGCCGTCGTTTACTCCTGGCAGTTACGTCTTTCCAATTGTCTGGATAGCTCTTTACTCGCAGATGGCTGCCGCCGCATTTCTCGTCTGGACATTCGGCATTACCACGCGCTACGTGGCTACGGGGCTGGCGTTCTATATAATCCAGCTCGGTCTTAATTACTTCTGGTCGGTGATTTTCTTCGGGTGGCATTCGCTGCTCGGGGCATTTATCGAGATTTTGTTCCTCTGGATTTTTATCATTCTCACAATGAGCGCATTCTTCAGGGTCTATCGTCCTGCGGGAGTGCTGATGATACCGTATCTCCTCTGGGTGACCTATGCCATCGCCATAAATGGTTATGTGTGGCAAATGAATAAGTGAGCTTTATTCGTCCGCACTCGATCCGTCTTTTCTCCGGCATGCTCCCTGGAACCTGCACCAACCACATATCTTCGTATCATCGGTCATAGGGAATTTTTCGATCTCCGCGGGACCGAACGCGGGCTCCAGCTCCATCATTTCCTCGAAACTGCGCCTGACCTCATCGCGCACGCTTTCGAGCTCCTCCGTGCTCGCCCTGAACCGTTCCACTCTCATCTCCGGCTGTAAATAGACCGCCGCAAGATCGACTTCCACCGGGTCCCACTCCCACTTCGACTGCGCATACAGCGAATAAAGCACCAACTGCTTCCTGTCCTGTTCGCTCGGGTTACCTGTCTTCCAATCGATGATCGTGGGCCCACCGCAGGAGTGGGAGAAGTCGATCTTCGGGTAGACCTGGATCCCATCGAGGTCGAACGACTGAAATCCCTCTTCTTCGTCGATCTCCAGCCACTTTTCCACGTCCGAACTTACGATCTCCGCCCAAATCTGTGATCCCATCAGATTCTCGACGCACTGCCACGCTACCAGCCGCGCCTCGCGCACTCGCTGCTCCGTATTAGGGAACCCGTAGTAGTGTTCGAGCAGGTTTGTAATCCCCGAAATCTTTCTTTCCTTAGGGCGATTGTCGATATGCCACAGCCGCTTTGCCGACTCCATATACCGCGCCCGCAGGATATCCGTAACGCTCGCTTTCGCCTCCTCGATTTCCGCCGGCAGCCCCAATCTTACCGTCCGCAGCATACCGCTGATTATCTCGTGCACCACCTGGCCGCGCAGCATCATCATCGTGGTGATGTTCCGCATCTCGTAGATTTTCCACCTCAGCCTGGGATCCTGGCCCCAAAACCGCTGGTAGAAATAGTGCCTGCGGCAAGAATCAAAATGTACTTTCCGTGAAAACGACCACGTAAGTGTCGAGGGCTGCCAATTATCCATATAATTTCTCCCGCCCAAACCCTGCCGAGCTTACCTTATATATACACTCTATTTATAAGCCCGAGCATGCTTTCCTGCGTGCAAGGAAAAAGTGTTCTATTTGCGGAAGAGGTATTCGCTATATTTCAGGAGGAAATTAATGCAATCTATTGAGGCAATAGAGCTTAACCGTCTCGTAATCCACGGTATCTCGAATTTTACCGATGAGCCCGAGATCGCTGATAAAGAAGAAATTCTTTCGGAGGGATTAAGGCACTTTTTCGAGGAGCATATCCGCAACGGCCTGAAATCTTCCAGCAGTAAAACCGGTAAATTCAACGGCTCCGATACAACCGTCTCGACCTGCGCGGCTAAAATAATCGAAAGACCCGAGGATTTTCTCGAGCAGAGCAGGGTGATAGGGCTGTGGTTCGCCCACCAGATGGAAAGATCCGCCGAGGTGCAGACGTTTCTCGCCATCGGACTTTTTACCGATCCCGATACCGAGGACCGTTATATCGCGCTTCTCAAAATGGATCCGATCAAGGCTTATGTGAAGCGGGAAAAATCCACCGGCTCATTCGAGCAGATATCGATCCTTCCCGACCCGACCCGCCAACTGCTTCGCTATGCGATTGTGCGTCCGTATAACGACGAGACCCGCTACGATGTCATTTATCGCAATCAGCCCGCATCGAAGGATGAAGACCCTGAAACCTCGACGATGTGGCTCGACGCATTCCTGGAAGCCTACGAAGTGGCGACTCCTCGCCAGATGACGCAGCTCGTTGTCAAGGAAACTGAAAAATGGATTTCTCAAAATGAGGAGCAGCTCGAGGAACAGGAAGCGCTTCAGCTTCGTAATGCAGTCAGAACTATGGCTCAGACCGAGGAGATCGATGTCGAAGCCATTGCGCAGCGGGTCCTGCAGGATGAGCAGCAGCGTGAAGAATACATCGGCAGACTTTTAGATAAGGGCCTTACCGAAACCACTTTTTCGCCCGATAGGGAATGGGCCGAGCGTTCCGCGCGCAAGACCACATATATCTGCGACGACGGGGTCAAAATAACCGGCCCGAGTGATGTAATCGACGATGTAGTTCAGATTATGCCGAAAACTCCCGACCGCAAGACCCGTCTTGTGGTAGAGACTCGCAAGTTCGAGCAAAAATAACAGGGAAAGAAATGAGCAAACGCAGGGATAAGCGCCAGATCAAGAACGAAAACATCAACACGGCTAAACGTGAGAGCAGACGTGAGTTCTACCTGATCTGCGCGCTTATTATCCTTGCGACCGTCGCGGTCTACTGGCAGGTCGGCGGATTTAAATTCATCAGCAATTGCGATGACAACATCTATGTGCAGGATAACCAATGGGTGAGAGGCTTGCAGCCTGATGCGATCCGGTGGGCGTTCACCTCGGGCTCGAAGGTGGGGGCGACGTGGATGCCGATGGTGTGGATGTCTTATATGATCGATGGCGACATCTGCGCATCGCTTAACAGCGGTTCCACCGAACCCGATCCGCGAGTTTATCATACCACGAACCTGCTCCTCCACATCGCGTGCGCGCTTCTTTTATTCGCTATTTTGAGCCGGATGACTGGTTGGAGGTGGGGCGCAGCGTTTGTGGCGATGCTCTTCGCGGTGCATCCGCTGCATGTGGAATCGGTGGCGTGGATTGCTGAGCGTAAGGATGTACTCAGCACGTTTTTCTGGATGCTTACGATGCTTGCGTATCTGCGTTATATTGAGCTCCCCGGACGCCTGCGCTACGCCCTCGTGCTGATAGCGTTTATTTTCGGCCTGATGTCTAAACCGATGCTCGTCTCGCTCCCTTTAATATTTATTTTCCTCGATTTCTGGCCTCTTCGCCGTATGTCTCAAAGTCGCATTGCTGGGCTGATAATTGAAAAAATTCCTCTATTGATTCTTTCCGCAGCAGCGAGTGTGGTCGCGCTGATTACCCAGCGCTCCGCCGAGGCGCTTACTCCTCTCAGCATCTATCCTCTGGGGATTCGCCTCGCTAACGCATCCGTGAGCTCGATTGTCTACATCCGCCAAATGATCTGGCCCTCCGGACTCGCTTTCTATGTACCGCACCCAGGGGAATCTCTACCGGTGTGGCAGGTCGGCGCCAGCGCGGTTTTGCTGATCGCTCTAACCGCGGGTGCAACCTACGCAGCCAAGCGAAAGCCATACATAACGGTGGGCTGGTTCTGGTATCTGATCACGCTTCTTCCCGTCATAGGAATAGTGCAGATCGGCCGGCAGGCTTATGCCGATCGCTACACCTACATCCCGCTCACAGGCCTTTTTATCATACTTACGTGGGGCATATCCGATCTTTCGCGCCGCGTGAGCGCGAGTCGTGTCCTTCCTGGCCTTGCTTGTATTATGATTCTTACTTTAATTTTCTGCGCCCATCGCCAGGCCGGATACTGGAAAGACAGCACGACGATTTACCAGCGCAATGTCGATCTGATTCCCATAAACCCAATCGCCCACGCCAACCTCGGCTTCGCTTTCTGGGATAAGCACGATAAACCCGCCGCGATCCGCCACTTCCGCACCGCTCTAGAGCAGGATTCGACGCTTGTGGGAGCTCACATCGGCCTCGGCTACGCTTTCGAAGACAAAGGTAATTTCGACGCCGCAATCGAGCAATACACCCAGGCCGTCCGCCTGGAGCCGAAATCCGCCCAGGCCCACAATAATTTAGGTGTCTTGCTGGAAAGAAAAGGCGACTTAAAACAGGCCCTGACCCACTTCGAAGCCGCCGCTCACCTCTGCCCGGATAACGAACTGATGCGCGAGAATGCGGAAATGTTGAGGGAGAGGATTGGGGTGGGGCGATAGTTCTGATTCATCACTTTCGTGATAAGGATGAGGTATGTTATTATGTGGTCAAACCACATCCTCAGGAGGCAGTTCCGGAATGGGCAAGCCCGGTAATGCTCGTCATTATTACTTAATATGCGTGCTTTTAGTCTTGGCGACAGTGGCTGTTTATTGGCAGGTTGCTGGGTTTGATTTCATTAATTTCGATGATAATGCCTATGTCATAGATAATGCCGGCGCACAAGCTGGTATTACTCCTGCCAGCATTCATTGGGCTCTGACGACTACATATCAGACTACATGGATACCTCTTGTATGGATGTCTTTCATGGCAGACCATGATATGGGGTCACTGATCCTTGGATCAGATAAAATTGACCCGCGTGTCTGCCATATAACAAATTTAGTGCTGCATATTGCGAATGTGCTTTTATTATTTCTTATCCTGGCATGGATAACAGGTTATCCGTGGCGAAGTGCATTCGTCGCAGCAATCTTCGCCTTACATCCTCTTCATGTTGAATCAGTTGCATGGATTACTGAGCGTAAAGACGTGCTTAGTACATTCTTTTGGCTGCTAACAATGCTGGCATACTGGAGGTATGTGCAGCAACCAGATAAACGTCGATATGGCTATGTTCTGCTTGCTTTCGTTCTTGGGTTGATGTCTAAGCCCATGCTTGTCGGTCTTCCTATAATACTGTTAATTCTTGATTTTTGGCCTTTACGGCGATTGGGAACTGGTGATAAGCAAATTTCTTTTAACAATGCATTATGCGAAAAAATCCCGTTATTCGTCCTTATGATCCCTGCTACCATGATTACTTGGTATGCATACAATATCGAGCCTATTAAAAAAGGTGCTGTATTTATACATCAGCCAATCGGTCAACGCATTGCCAATGCGTTTTATTCTTATATCTGGTACATAGGTAAGATGTTATTGCCACAAAACTTGGGGGTCTTCTATCCATTTCCTGGTAATACTCTTCCGGTGTGGCAAATATTGGGAGCTGTTATTCTTTTTTTAGTTTTATTCATGGCTGCGTTCCGTATGATGCGTATGCAGCCTTATGTAACTGCTGGTTGGTTATGGTATGTTGTGACTCTACTGCCTGTAATCGGCCTTATCCAGGTTGGTAAGCATGGCCGTGCCGATCGTTTTACTTATATCCCTCTCATTGGCTTGTCTATTATCATTGCATGGGGGATACCTGATTTGCTAAGTCGCTTGAAGTTAACAATGCGTTGGCGATTAGTAACGCATATTTTTACGGTAGCAATTATTGTAGTGCTTGCAATATGCACATATAAACAAGTCAGCTATTGGCATAATAGCTTTACTCTGTTCAGCCATACTGTTCAAGTTACTGGTCCTAACGATCTTGCTCAATATAACCTCGGTGGTGCTTTACAGGAGGAAGGAAGACTTGTTGAGGCTGAAAATCATTATCGTCAATCACTGCGTATCAGTCCGGATGATCCTGGTGCAATGTATTCATTAGGGTATGTCTTGGCTGAGCAATCTAAATATGCGGAAGCAATTAAGCAATTCAATCACTTGTTGAACGCTTATCCTAAGTATGATCCAGCACATAATTACCTTGGTGTCATATTAATTAATCAAGGGCATATTGACGATGCTATCTCCCATTTTCGCAGGGCCCTAGAAATTAATAAAGAGAATACTGATGCAAAGAATAATTTGCAAAATGCGTTGATACAGAAACAGCAAGCTCAATAGTTATTAAATAACTTTTATACTTAGCGCCCCATACCCCACCACCTGCGTGGTATCGCCGGTAATATCACCTGAGGTGTAATATGTCAACTTCTGCGCCGAGTTCGCGCCGAGTCTCTTGCATGCCTCCAGCATAACCGCCGTCCCGACCACGCCGCACATCGTTATACTCTTGCTATAAACTGTCCGAATAAGCCCCTTGCCATCCAGCTTCGATATTTGCTCGATAGCCAGGGCATCTCTCGCTTCCGCGGTGGATTTGGGCTCATAATGGGTGAAATCGGTGCTCGCGATCACCACTGCGCTCTTGCATTCCAGAGCCTTTGCGATTGCTGTCCCCAGGTCATCGATCAATTTCAGCGCGTCGTCTTCATTTAGATGAGCAATTGTAATTGGGACGATTTTAGTATCCGTGCCGCCGATGTATTGCAGGAATGGCAGCTGGACCTCCAGCGAGTGTTCTCTCATGTGTCCGAGTTCATCGAGTTCCGCATATTTGGACAAATTCAAGATCCTCTCAATTGCCTCTTTATCCGCTTGTAGAGGCCCTAATGGAGTAACCCAAACCTCATCCGGGCTGATTGCAACTCCGGCGCCCAGGCCATAATGATTCGGACCCAGCAGGACTGCCGTATCAGGAATCCCATCCTGCGCGAGGGCTCCGAACGCGTGCGCGGCTGCCATTCCCGAATACATGTATCCTGCATGAGGACAGACCAGGCCCGAAATTCTGCCGATCCTGTTCGGATTTTTTTCCGGTAAGCTTCCTGGTCCAAGATCTGCGAGAAAACATTTTTCGATACTTCGCATCAGGCCTGCTCTGGTTCCCTCATAAAACTGCCCCGCTACAACCGGTGTCCGTTCCATTCTCCGCCTCCTGAATATTCGAGCCATGAAAATAATTTTACGAGCGTTATTATATACCAATCACGTCATTTTCTCCTTATTGAGCGTTGGGAGTTTAACGTTTTACATCCAGAAGCAAGCCCATCTGCAGGTAATATTACTAGATTTACCAAACAGGTATTGACACTCCCCAAAAACGGTGCTACATTGAGGGTGCTGGGCAAGTCCAGCGGCCTTTTATGAGCCGCGGCAGTTGAGTTTTTACACTGACTAAAGGATAATAGTTCACGCACCAGCCCGGCTAATAAGGAGAGGAGACTGCTGAAATTACCCCTCAAGCGGCCACTCAGGTATAAAAATGGTCGCAACGGGACACAATATACCGGTAACAGGCAAGCATTAATACCGGTTTCAAGGCTTGTGTTCTTTTCTTCTAAATAGTCTACCGTTGAGCTAGGCGTATTGGCACGAAATTTGCAGAATAGATAATCGAGCAAGTTTTCCTACCAAAGCGCAGAGTTAGAAAGGGGGACAATAGATTGAAGAGCACAGGAATAAAGAACATAGCAACTTTCGTTACGAGAGGAGGAGGTGAAACAATGAAGAAGCTTATCGTTATGGGAATCGTTGCAGTGATGGTGATGGGGATGGCCGTTGCGGCTTCCGCTTTCACCCCGAACGACACTTGGACAATCAACTTCAAGGCTATGAATGGCGTTACCTCACAGGGTAACCTGACTGTCGGCACTGCTGTTGGTGCGAGTGATGCCGCTGTTGCGGTTGAGGATCAGGGTTTTGCTGGTGCAACGACTGGCGCTGGTGAGATCATCTGCACCGACCTTGGTACTGATGTCAACGTTCCGGATGGTCGCTGGAAGAAAGATGTTCGCGCTCCGCTGGCTGTCAACCAGGTGAAGATCTGGGACCTGAAGGCTTATATTAATGGTGCGGGTTCTGGTACCATCACTCTTCAGGGTTGGGTTGCTTCCACTGGCAAAATCACGAGCCCTGACTTCCATGTCAATCTGTACGACGGTGTTGTGACTGAAGATATGGTTCGCAACAAGACCGCCGGAACAGCGATTTGGACGCCTGTAGCGGGTACTTATGGTTCTTCTACTAGCCCGCAGTTGAATCTTGCCAATCTGAGTGTTTCCGGCAGCCGCCAGTTCACTCTTGTGGTTGACACGATCGTTCCTGAGCCGGCTAGCATGCTCGCTATGCTCAGTGGCCTCGTAGGCCTCGTGGGCTTCGGCATCCGCCGCCGCAAGTAAGTTAAAAGAAAGTATACCAAGGATTGCTAGGCTAAGAGTATTCTTGGTGCACCAAATGGCCGCCGGTCAATCCGGCCGGCGGCTTTTCCCTCCCAAAGAGGAGGGCTAGAGAAGGAGAGTTAAAGCCGCTGCTGCCCCGAGAGCAGGGCAACACCCTGAAGAAAATCGACCAGAACGATATAGAGAAGTTTTTCCTATAGCCGGGCTGGGGACAATGTCAGTAAACTCGCACTAATTCCAACCCAAAATCAAGATTCTGAAGTAATACAGTAATATTACCAGGTTGACAGCTCTCCGGTCGTGTGCTATATTGCGCTTGAGAGCTCTAAATGAACTGACAGACAACCCATTTTTTCGATATATCCAAGGGGGAGGTGGACAGTATGTTTAAGCTTAACTCGATTTCGAAATCAGCGAAAGGAGGTGAAATGATGAAGACATTAGGTTTAGTGCTTGCATTGGTATTCGTGGTGGGAGGTGCCTGCTTTGCGGCAACTGCTTCTTACGACGTCTACCGGGGATGGAACATGATCTCTACTCCATTAGTTCCGTTTAATTCGGATCCGGCTGATGTATTCAAGGCCGCTCCGCAGGGAATTGATGGTCTTCTGTCCAGATGGGATCCGACCTACGGTGGTATCTATTATGATTCCAGCGATCCGGGTACCTTTGGTGGTACACTGCTTGGTGATGGCTATTGGCTATATTGCTACAGCGGCCCTAAGACGATCACAATCACTGGTGTTCCTGACGGTGTTCCTGATGGCTCTGGTGCAATGACTGATATGTGGATCTCTCTGCCCGGCAATAGCGTAGCTAACACTGGTGCTTGGCATCTGATCGGCCAGCCGTTCGCTCATGATACTCCGGTTGACGACGGCACTGGCACAGGCGCGAACATTATGTTCACTGACGGGACAACCCTGAAGACCTGGGCTCAGGCTGCTGCAGCAAGATGGGTGGATGATAACTTCACCGGTTGGGATGCTGCTACTGGTGGCAAAGCCATTCAGTTTGATGGTAACGGTGATGACGACCATCTTAGGGCTGGACATGGTTACTGGGTACACACCTATGTTCCGAACCTTGCGATGATCATCCCGGCTGGTGCCCACGACTAATCGCAAAGTAAGCAAGTAAGTAACACGTAATACCAAAACTAATTCCGGCCACTATGAAAGTATGGGGATTTATCCCCTTAAGGGGGGTGGCTGCAAAGGAGTAATCCCAAGCAGGCACCCCTCATTTTATTTGTCAGACCATACAACCAGCTCAACCCTGTAAATCTGCAATTATTTCAGAAATGAGCTCTTCTGAGTTTTTTTAACTGAACAACAGGGTATCCTTTGGTAGATAATCCGAAGGTTTACGGCTCCTATTGAGATTAATTAATTCCCTAAATGCAAATTGTATTGCCATAAAACGTAAACTTGACTGTTTGCCCTTGCCAAATGGCAAATGTTGAGGTATATACCTATTAGGAGACTGATTCATTGCGCGAAAAAGCTCGCTGAGGGTCGTGTCCTGATAGATATGCCATATCCGAATAGGTGAGAATTGAAATTGATAGAGGTGGAAGAATGAAGCTGCTTACATTGGTCTCGACCGTGATCGTGCTTACCTCGATCCTGGCTTGCGCGGCTGCGGCGGGCGATGCGCCGGCTCCTCTTGCCGTGACCAATCGCGCCCTCGGCGGAGGTCCGCTCAACCAGTATACGCCTGGAGTATACGGCGGTACCGGCCTCAATAATATCGGCTTACTGATTCGCACCTGGGGCAGGGTAACCTACGTGGATACTGTAAATAAATGGTTCTACATCGACGATGGCGCGGGCCGCACTGATGGTACCAAGCGCACCGACGGGACCACTATCCTCGGTATCCGTGTAAGCTACGATAACCTGGCACCCGGCAATAATATCAATCCGCCGACTCAGGGCGTATATGTTCTGGTCACTGGAATATCCACGACGATTATCGGATCCGATGGAAACATATACCCGAACGTGCGCCCGCGCCGTGATACCGATGTCGTTTCGCTGTAATCAGCTCTTTAACGGGATTATTGATGATCATCAATGTGGCGCGCGATTAATGCGCGCCACATAGTTATATCTGTCACACTCCTTCGAAAATGGCGTTTTTTGCCATTTTCGTTCCCTTCGTGGCGAACACGACAGTCCTTGACCGGCAGCGGCCCGCAGGGCTGCGAGAGGTGCTGCTTAGCAGTCACGAGAGTGTTCATGCCACGATTCATCAGCAATCGGTCGCCAGATAATGGCGGTTCCAGGAGGCCTTGTTAACGGATGGCGAGTCAAAAACGCTTGCTGCTGGCATACCTGTGCATCGTGGCGCTTGCTGCGATCACGGCTGCTTGCGCACAAAGCACGCTCACCAATCCGAGCTTCGAAAATGGTTTGAGCGGCTGGACAACCTACACTTACCAATCCGCTGGAGCCGCTGGCCTGGCTCCCGCAGTCGGCTGCATCGGCGATTCTCCCTGCCTGTTCGATGTTCTCATACCACCCTACACCCCCGATGGTTCTAATGTCTGCGGGATACAATCCTGGGGAACCACGGGCAACGGCGGCGTTTTTCAATCATTCTTCTGGATGGGTGGCCAGGCTTCCCTCTCGCTCACCGCGCGCGCTTTCTCGCAGGATTACTCCGATATCCCTCTTGATAACGGCTGCCGTGTGAGAATGGGCATAGCGCCGGGCGAGACTCATGACCGCGGAGCCGTCACCGATTGGGTCACATTCCCATGGTCGGAATCGTGGGATACGAGAAGCTTAAGGATCCCCGCCCAGGGCACCTATACTCTCTTCATCGAGGCGTATCAACCGTCAGCCAATGCGGTTATGTCCACGCTCTGGGACAACGTCCAGGTCACCAGCCTTCCACTCATCAGCCTTACCGACGGTCCTAAAGTAACAGCAGGCGATCCACAGCTTCCTGATACGAGCGTGACTATAGAATGGTCGACCGATGTTCCCTGCACTTCCAGCGTGGATTATGGTCCTACTACCGCGTATGGTCAAACCGTCACTAATACCGACCTGGTCACACTGCACAGTGTGCTGCTTACCGGTCTCACCAATTCGAGCTCATATCATTATCGCGTGAGAAGCACATCGCCTGATCATGCTGATTGGATTTCCGACGGCTTTACCTTTACCACTCCTATACAATTCAGAAATATTATCACTCAGCCCAGCGCTTATGGTAAAGACATAGACGTTACATGGCAGACCGACGTCCCTACAACCTCTCAGGTTGAATATTGGGATGCCAGCGGGGTTCATCAGTTCTCAGCTAGAGAGGATACTCTCACAACCGACCACATGGTGATAATATCCGGCCTTAAGGAAGATACTGATTATAATTTCCGTTTGCTAGCCACGAATCGGCCATTATATACTGATGCCGTTTCCACGATCAGCCAATTCCACACAATTCCCACCCCAAGCGCTACTCTGATGAATGGAGGATTCGAGGATTCTCACGGAGGGCAGTCTCCCAGCCTCTATCCCTGGGTTCAGTATACCAGCCATGTGGATACAACCGGCTATCACCCAATCGATGGCATTATTAGTCCATATCCTAAAAATGGACCAAACAGCTGGTTTGCCGGCATCCAGGCATTCGATGGCTCCAGCTTCCTTGGCGCTGCTGCTAATTCCGCCTATAAGAACGGTGGCGTGTTTCAACGGGTGATGGTGGAGCCGGGACAGCTCTACACCCTCACAGCCCATTACGCTACCTACAGATCGGGCGGTGAGAACGGCTACACGCTGGTCAGGCTCGGTATCGATCCGAATGGAGGGGTAGATCCCAACAGCCCGGATGTGCAATGGTGGAGCGGATATTCGGATACGAACGATAATCAATGGCATGGCGCCGCCGTCACGGCAATCGCAAATAACAGCGTGATTACCGTATTCCTGGATATCCGCCAGAAATTTACGATAGACTGGCATGTTGTCGCAATCGATGGGGTGAGCCTGGATGTGCCCAAGACGATGAGCGTAAGCCAGCTGAAGACATCGCAGGGTAAATTAGGCGCGACGCTCGAAAATAAGATTGTAACCCTTGTCAGCCCTAATATCGTCAGTTATCACGATACGCTTTACACTAAGATCTACGTCGAAGATGATGATCGTACGGCGGGTCTGGCTGTGCTCCTTCCGACAGATAGCCTGGAGCTGCCAAGCATGGGAGATCGGATAACAGTGACCGGTGCGCTCGGTATTTACGATAAGGAAGCAGCCCTTGTCGGAGAAGTATGGTCGGTGGACCACACTGGCTATCCGCTTCCTGCTCCCCTCGGAATGCCTCTGCGGAGCCTTGGCAAAGCTTCCCCTAATCAACCCGCGCTCTACGATTCTATCGGGTTGTGCACCGTCGGTTTGCGCGTTCGCGTGTGGGGCAGGGTGAAGTGGGTTTCCGCCGAGGGCGCTACCGCCA
>Ga0207433_10000880_pt1 | contig 67108 bp, 60 predicted proteins | sample YelNatPaOPGAMG01_FD_187559 | JGI IMG/M metagenome (GOLD analysis project Ga0207433, IMG submission 187559) | Hot spring thermophilic microbial communities from Obsidian Pool, Yellowstone National Park, USA - OP-RAMG-01 (SPAdes) (version 3) | ecosystem: Environmental > Aquatic > Thermal springs...
CGGTGAAGAATGATGGCCGCCGAACAAAGCAATCCCACGGTGAAGTTTGCCACGAACATTCCTGCGGCCAGGAGCCCAAGCACCTGCCCCGATCCATTTAGTGTCTGTAGCCAGCCGAGACGAGGTTCCCAATCACTTTGCGGATCAAACTCCACGACAAAGAGGCTCGCCATGGTGGCAACTGCCGAGGTGCCGACGCCAGCGAGGAACGACAGACCGGTCCAGGGGAGGATCCCGGGGACAAAAGGCATGATCGCCAGGGCCGCGCCCAGTCCCAGGAATCCTGCTGCGAAAATCGGACGGTGGAGGCGATGACGGTCGGCGAGTACTCCCCACAAGGGCGAGGTCAGGAGACCGAGGTTAAATCCCCCCATCACGTAGGCTACCCAGCTAAGATGATGGGTGAGTCCCACAATCATCAGCGGAAGCAAAATCGGTAACAGGCCGGAAGAAACTGCGCCAAGAAGCGCGTACGCCAGAAACCAGATGGAGATCCACCGCCTTGGCTCGCCCAGCACTCGATAGAGACGATCCATTCGTTCTTCCATCAACCGCACACGCTGAATGACCCATTCTTCCCGAAGGTTGCGCTGTTTGGCTTGCATCGCGTCGGTCATGGTACCCTCCTCACCTTGGGCGAGCCGATAACGTGGCCGGATGGCCTATAAGTTGTTTGAATGGCCTGCGGCGTTTTAGTTCCGGCGACGCGCAAACTGGGGTGGTCCCAGTACCTGCCGCGCGGACTTCGGTTCGATACTGTGAGGATTCCGGAAGCGTCCGGGCAAATCCCTGGTGTTTCTGGTCCCGACCGAAGTGATGGAACGGCAACGCAAGGAGTTACAGAGTTAATGTTGCACCTGAAAATTGCAGCCGACCTGCGTTCCAGGATCTCGGCAAAGCTGAGATATCCCGGTTTCCGTTCCCTAGCAGACAGGACAGGCCGCCAATACATTGCCGCTCAGCAGCTTTTTTGGTATAACGCGCCGCAGGCCCGCAGAGGGCCAATTCACACATCGATCCGCACCTGCTGCCGGGTGTCCCCAGGGATGGCAGACAGGGGGTCGGTGGCGGCTATCAACCCAAGTCTCAGGAGTTTTTCATGACCAGTCCTTCCGTAAGCATGCGCGCTCTTCTCGAAGCGGGTGTTCATTTTGGGCATCAGTCCCGTTATTGGCATCCCAAGATGGCGCCGTTCATCTTTGGCGAGCGCAACCGAATCCATATCATCAACCTCGAACACACCCTGCCGATGCTGCGCACCGCTCTGAACTTTCTCGAGCAGTTGTCGCGCAAGCACGGACGGGTACTGTTCGTAGGTACCAAACGCCAAGCCCGCGACGTGATCGCCGAAGAGGCGAAACGCTGTGGCGCCTTCTATGTCAATCAACGTTGGCTCGGGGGCACCCTTACCAATTTTAAGACCATTCGCCAATCCCTGCGGCGCATGGAAGAGCTCGAGCAGATGCGCAGTGATGGCACCATTGAAAAGCTCACCAAAAAAGAAGCCCTCGACCTGCAGCGTGAATTGGAAAAGCTGGAGCGTAGCCTGGGTGGTATCAAGGACATGACCGGCGTGCCGGATGCAATCTTTGTCATTGATGTTGGCCACGAGAATATTGCCGTTGCCGAAGCCAAGAAGCTGGGGGTGCCAGTGATCGGCGTGGTGGACAGCAACTGTAATCCGGAGCTGATTGATTATCCCATCCCTGGCAATGACGACGCTGGTCGTGCCATCCGCCTGTATGCGAGTCTGGCTGCCGATGCCATCCTGGCCGGACGCCGAGGGGTGGAGAGTGATCTGCTCGACGAATTTGTCGAAGTCGATGAAGATGTCATCGAGATTGATGCCGACTGATCTTTTTCTTTGCAGAATTAAGGGGTAAGAGATGGCCATTACGGCACAGCAAGTCAAGGAACTACGGGAGCGTACCGGTGCGGGCATGATGGAATGCAAGACCGTGCTGAGCGAAGCCGAGGGGAATATGGATGCCGCCATCGATCTGTTGCGCAAGCGCGGTTTGGCCAAGGCCGACAAAAAGGCGGGTCGGGTTGCGGCAGAAGGCGTGGTTACCGTGGCGAGTAGCTCCGATCAACGCAAGGCGGTCATTGTCGAGCTGAACTGCGAGACCGATTTCGTCGCCAAGAACGACGACTTTGTTGCCTTTGCCCGGCGTTGTGCAGAAACCGCTCTGGCCCAGGCTGCAGCCCTGGAAGATCTGGCGGCTGGCGAGATCGAAGAGACCCGCAAGAGCCTGGTCAGCAAGCTGGGCGAAAACATTGCCCTGCGCCGGGTGCAACACATGAGCGTCGATTCCGGTCGGATTGGAACGTATCAGCATGGCAGCCGCATTGGCGTGCTGGTCGCCATCGCGGGGGATGCCTCGGAAGAGCTCGGGCGCGACCTGGCCATGCATGTGGCAGCTTCCCGTCCCGAGGTGGTGAGGCCGGAAGACGTGTCAGCCGAGCGGGTTGCCAAGGAAAAGGAAATTCTCATTGCCCAGGCGGCAGACTCTGGCAAACCACGGGAGATCATCGAGAAGATGGTTTCCGGGCGGATGAGCAAATTCCTCAACGAGATTGCTCTGACCGGTCAACCCTTTGTCAAGAATCCTGACCAGACGGTTGGCGATCTGCTCAAGGCAGCCGGCAATGCCACGGTGCTGGAGTTCGCCCGCTTCGAGGTCGGCGAAGGCATCGAGAAGGCGCCCACGGCGGACTTTGCCAGCGAGGTCATGGCCCAGGTTCGGGGTAGCTGATGGAGGCCCCGCTGCGATACCAAAGGGTTCTGCTCAAACTGAGTGGCGAGGCCCTGATGGGCGACGGCCAGTATGGCGTCGATCGTGCGGTAGTGCAGCGGATGGCTTCCGAAATCAAAGAGGTAGCCGACGCTGGCGTGCAAGTGGCGGTAGTCATCGGCGGTGGTAATATCTTTCGCGGCATGGCGAAAGCTGCAGAAGGCATGGATCGGGCGACGGCGGATTATATGGGTATGCTCGCCACGGTTATGAATGCTCTGGCCGTGCAGGATGCCCTGGAACATCTGGGTCTGCCAACGCGGGTGCAATCGGCCCTGCATATCGAACAGGTTGCCGAGCCATATATCCGCCGACGCGCCATTCGCCATCTGGAAAAAGGGCGGGTGGTCATTTTTGCTGCTGGCACCGGCAATCCTTTCTTTACCACCGATACCGCAGCCAGCCTGCGCGCCGTGGAAATCAATGCGGAGCTGGTACTCAAGGGCACCAAGGTGGATGGTATCTACACCGATGATCCCGTCAGCAACCCTGATGCTATGCGTTACCGCGAACTGAGCTTTGATCAGGTATTGGAACAGGGCTTACAGGTAATGGATGCAACGGCAATTACCTTGTGTCGTGATAATGATATGCCCATAGTGGTCTTCTCCATGAACAAGGCTGGCGCCTTGTTGCGCGTTTTGCAGGGAGAGGAAGAGGGCACCACGGTACGGAGTGCAGTATCATGAGTATTGCAGAAACGAAAAAGGACGCGGAAACGCGGATGAAAAAGAGCATTGAGTCGCTCAAGACCGAGCTCTCCCGGCTGCGCACCGGGCGCGCCAATGCAGCGCTTCTGGATGCTGTAGAGGTGGATTACTATGGCAGTCCGACGCCCTTGTCGCAGGTGGCTTCGGTAAGCGTGGCCGACGCCCGCTCCTTGGTGGTGACGCCTTGGGAGAAGAATTTGATTCCCAAGATCGATAAGGCGATTCGTGATGCCGGCCTGGGACTCAACCCCGTTGCCGGGTCGGACAATGTGCGGGTGCCGCTGCCACCGCTGTCCGAGGAGCGGCGCAAGGAAATGGCCAAGATCGTGCGGGCGGAGGGCGAGGGAGCGCGCGTCGCCATTCGCAACATCCGTCGGGATGCCATTACCCAGATTAAGAATCTTCTCAAAGACAAACTGATTTCTGAAGATGAAGAGCGGCGGGCAGAGGAAGAGTTTCAAAAGCTCACTGACCGCTTCATTGATGAGGTCGAGGGCGTGATCGAGGCAAAAGAATCGGACCTGATGGAGGTCTGAGTCTTGTCCTTGAGCCACGCCGAGAAACTGGCCAAGCAACGGCCACAGCATATTGCCATCATCATGGATGGCAATGGTCGCTGGGCCTACCGCCGGCATCTCCCGCGTGTTGCCGGACACCGGCGTGGTGCAGAAGTCGTGCGCGAGATGGTGCAACGCTGTGTCGATGCGCAGATCGCGCATCTCACTCTCTTTGCCTTCAGCACGGAAAACTGGCGACGGCCGCCCCTTGAGGTGCGCCTGCTGATGAATCTCTTTCGCTTGATGTTGCGGCGGGAGGCAAAGAAGTTGCACGACAATGGCGTGCGTCTGCGCATCATTGGTGATCAGAGTCATCTGGCTGCAGATCTACAAGCTCTGATTCGGGATGCGGAGAATCTTACTGCCGGAAATCGCCGTTTGACCCTGAATCTTGCAGTAAATTATGGCGGTCGCTGGGACATCACCCGGGCCAGTAAACGCGCAGCCGCCAAATGTCTGCAGGCCGGGCGTAGCCTGGACGCCCTCAGTGAAGAAGACATCGCCGCTGAGTTGTGTCTGGCAGACAGTCCGGAGCCGGATCTGCTCATCCGCACTGGAGGCGAAGAACGCATCAGCAATTTCCTCGTCTGGCAATTGGCTTACACCGAATTCTATTTTACCGAGACACTGTGGCCGGACTTTGACGGCAATGCCCTGGATCTTGCGCTCAAATCTTTTGCCCAACGCCAGCGACGCTTTGGCCGCACCGGCGATCAAGTTCAGGAAGATGCTTGCGCCAGCGACTGATCACCGCGTTCGTCCTGCTGGCATTCTTCGTTCCGCTGCTCCTGTACGGAAACCACTGGCTTTTTCTCTCTATTCTGAGCCTCTTTCTAGGACTTGCCGCCCGGGAATGGGCGCAGCTGACTGCCCTGCGTTGGCCCGGCTTTTGGGCGGCGTTCGTCGCTCTTTTCCTGCTGGCAGCCGGAGTGTTCTGGCCGATGCATGGCAATTGGCCGGGCGCAGTGGCACTACTGGGAGTTGCCTTCTGGTTCTTAGGGTTGGCATTGCTGGCAAGGGTGATGCGGCGCGGGATCTTTGCGTCCCGCTGGTTGCGTTGGGCTGCACTGCCTGTGCTTTTGCCGGCGTTTTGGCTGGCCGTGTATTTGCAGGCGCGGCACCCCATCCTGTTACTCTGGGGCCTTGCCATCGTCGTTATGACCGATGTGCTGGCGATGCTTGCCGGAAAGCACTTCGGTAGGACACGCCTCGTCCCCCGGCTCAGCCCCGGCAAGACTTGGGCCGGACTCTGGGGCGGCTTGCTCGGCGGTGCGCTTGTGGGCACACTGGGGGCGGGTTGGCTGTGGTCCTGGCAGCCACTGGACCTATTGTCGGGGGCCGGGCTGGGCCTCGTGGTAGCCATATTTGCTGTGTTGGGAGATCTTTTTGAGAGCCTGCTCAAGCGCGCCGCTGGAAAAAAAGATAGCGGTCAGCTCTTGCCTGGCCATGGGGGCATTCTCGATCGCATCGATGCGATGACGGCCGGGCTGCCAGTGTTTGTCAGCATACTGATTTACTGGGGGAAAGTATGACTCGCGGAATTTGTATCCTCGGCGCGACCGGTTCCATTGGCAAGAGCACCCTCGATGTACTGGCCCGGCACCCGGAGCGCTTCCACGTGTTGGTGCTGACCGCAAACCGACGAGTCGAGGAAATGGCCGCGCTTTGCCGCCAATATCAGCCAAAACTGGCCGTCATGCGCGATGCCGCCGCCGCCCGCCGTCTTCGGGAAGCGCTGGCCGACCAACCTGGCATCAAGGTGACAGGCGGAGAAGAGGCCCTGCAGGAAGCCGTTACCTATCCCGGCGTCGACGAGGTCATGGCAGCGATCGTGGGTGCTGCCGGTTTGCTACCAACCCTTGCGGCGGTGCGCGCGGGCAAGAAGGTCTACCTCGCCAACAAGGAATGTCTGGTTATGGCGGGCGAGCTGTTCATGGCGGAAGTCCGCCGCCATCAGGTCACGCTGCTCCCCATCGACAGTGAGCACAACGCCATTTTCCAATGCTTTGGTGACGAGCGAGGAGTGCGTCGCATCATTCTCACCGCCTCCGGTGGCCCATTTCGACAAACACCTTTGGTTGAACTGCAACGCGTCACGCCAGATCAGGCCTGCGCCCACCCCAACTGGGTCATGGGACGCAAAATCTCTGTGGACTCGGCGACCATGATGAACAAGGGCCTGGAGGTCATCGAGGCGCGCTGGCTTTTTGATCTGCAGGTGGATCGGATCAGCGTGCTTATTCATCCGCAGAGTATCATTCACTCCATGGTCGAATATCTCGATGGCTCGGTGCTGGCGCAATTGGGGAACCCTGATATGCGCACGCCGATTGCCCATGCCTTGGCCTATCCCGAGCGTATCGCGAGTGGTGTCTCCTCCCTGGATCTGGCGCGTGGACCGGCACTGCAGTTCGAAGAACCAGACCTGCAGCGCTTTCCCTGTCTGGCTCTTGCATTTCAGGCCATTGCCGGGGGATCGGCCAGCACCGCAGTGCTCAATGCCGCAAATGAGATCGCCGTGCAGGCCTTCCTCGATGGGGAGCTCTCCTTCCCAGGGATTGCGCGGGTTGTCGCAGCAACACTGGAGGCCTATCAACCAGCCACACCTACGGATCTAGATGCCGTAATGGCCATCGATGCGGAGGCGCGGGTGCAGGCACGGCAAGCCATTTCTCTGGCGGGTGCGGCCTGAGGCGGAATCGCTCTTGGGTATTCTGACAACCCTGCTGGCCTTCATCATTGCCATCAGTATCCTGGTGACCTTTCACGAGGCCGGGCACTTCTTCGTTGCCCGCTCCCTCGGTGTACGCATCTTGCGCTTTAGCGTCGGCTTTGGACCGGCAATCTGGCAACGTAGCTTCGGCAAGGACGCGACAGAATTTCGCTTGGCGGCCATTCCCTTCGGCGGTTATGTGAAGATGCTCGAAGAAAATCCCGAGGAAACTCTGCCGCTGGCAGACCGGGGACGGGCCTTCAATACCCTCGCACCCGGAAAGCGGATACTGATTGCCGTGGCGGGACCAGGAGCCAATTTTTTGCTTGCCATTCTGTTGTATGCGCTGGTCGGCGTAATCGGCATTCCGGGTATTGCGCCAATTATCGGGAGTATTGATCCCCATGGCTTTGTCGCGCAACACAGCCACCTACAGATCGGCGATCGTATTGTCCAGATCAACGGCGCGCAGATCCATGATTGGCAAGATTTTCGTCAGCATCTGCTGACAGCTGCGGTTAGCCAGCAGCCAGCGCAACTCATTGTGCGGGATGCTTCTGGGCGCGTTGGGCAGATCGACCTACCTCTGCAAAAGCTGCCGGCAGACAGTGTGGGTGCCGGATTTCTCACGGAGGTTTTAGGAGTAGGACCCTATTTACCCCCAGTGGTGGGGTCGGTCATGTCCCATAGCCCGGCTGCTCGTCTCGGTCTGCGTGCGGGCGACAAGATCACTGCGGTGGCTGGGCACAAGACATTCAGCTGGCAGGAAGTGGTGCAAAGAATCGAGGCGGAACCCGCCAAAGTAGTACGGATCGAATGGCAGGATCCAGAGGGACAAGTGCATGGCGGCGAGGTCTCCTTGCAGACTGTGCTTGCCCAGGACAAGACGGAGGGTTATCTGGGCATCACTTTGGCAGCTTTGCCAAAATCACTCATCGTACAGCACCGTCGTGATCCGCTTTCCGCCATGGTTTACGGGGCACGGCAGACCTGGACGGTTACCAGCCTGTCTCTGGAGATGATCTGGCGAATGATTCAGGGTACCGTGTCAACGAGCAACATCAGTGGACCGATCGGAATTGCCGAGGTTGCCGGGCAGACCTTCGTCGCGGGCTTCACCCCGTATCTGAGTTTCCTTGCCTTGCTGAGTGTCAGTCTCGGGGTCATCAATCTTTTTCCGTTGCCCATCTTTGACGGTGGCCATGTCGTCTTTGCCGTTGCCGAACTCCTGCGGGGGCGCCCCCTGCCTCCCGAATGGATGCAAAAAGCACAGATGATCGGTATAGTGCTGATCCTGATGCTTCTATTCCTCGCCCTGTACAACGACACAGTGAGAATGTTGAAACCGTGAAGAAAATGCGCCTTTCAGCCCGAACCACCCGGGCCCTGACCCTGTCCGCAGTGGTGTTCTGTGCCTCCACCATCGTCCCCGCTTGGGCGTTTACCCCATTTACCGTACACAATATCGAGATCGAAGGATTACAACATATTACGCCGGGGACGGTGTATAACTACCTGCCGATCCACATCGGCGAATCGGTAGACGACGCCCTGGCACAAAAGGCGGTGCAGGACCTCTACTCCACCGGTTTTTTTCGGGACGTCAGCATTGCGCGTTCCGGCGATGATTTGGTCGTCGTGGTCAAGGAACGTCCCATTATCGCCAGCATCGAGACCAAAGGGATCAAGGCCTTTTCCAAGGATGAAGTGAAGTCCACCCTGAAAGGAATCGGGCTCGAAGTGCGGCATATCTTCAACCAGGCAACTCTCGATCAGGTGGTCCAGGGACTGCAGCAACAGTACGAGGGGATGGGGTATTATGATGCGAAAATCACGCCGCACGTGAAGACCCTGCCGCGCAACCGGGTGGCGATCCAGATTGATGTCGAGCAGGGACAGCAGGCGACCATCAAGCAGGTCAACATCATTGGTAATCATGCCTTCAGCGAAAATCGTTTGCGCGGCCTCTTCTCCATTGGTGCGCCGGATGCCTTCTCCTTTTTCAGCAAGAACGACCGGTATTCGCAGGAGAAGTTTTCCAAGAGTCTGGAAAAGCTGAACAATTTTTATCTCGACCATGGATATCTAAATTTCGCCATCGAATCGTCACAGGTGCAGATTACCCCGAACCGTCGCTTCGTCTATCTTACGGTCAATATTCACGAAGGCCATGTCTATCATGTCAGTAAGGTAGGTCTGACGGGTGATCTCATTCTACCGCAGAGCAAGCTGGAAAAACTGATAGAAATTCATCCCGGCGAACGTTTTTCCAAGGCAAAGATTTTGGCAACCAATAAAGCCATTGCCGATGAACTGGGTAATTATGGTTACGCCTTTGCCAATACCACACCAGTGCCTACCGTCGATCCAAAGACCCACGAAGTAGCCCTGAATTTCCAGGTGGATCCCGGGCATCGGGTCTATATTCGGCGCATCGACATCAGCAACAACAATCGCAGCATGGATTATGTGGTGCGGCGGCAGTTCCGACAGATGGAAGGCTCACTCTACAATCGCAGTCTGATCGATCGCTCGAAATTGCGTCTGGAACAGACCGGGTTCTACCAAAATATTACCACCAAGACCGTGCCCGTGCCTGGACATCCGGACCAGCTGGATCTGGATGTTGCCGTGGACGAGCGGCCAACGGGTTCGTTCAGTGTGGGAGTGGGCTACTCCAATGCCCAAGGATTCCTCTTCAACGGGTCCATCACCCAGAAAAACTTTATGGGTACTGGTAATGCCCTGTCTTTTTCGGCTAACGTCGGCGGCCTCGGCAGCGCGTTCAATCTGTCCTATACCAACCCGTATTTCACTCCAGATGGCATCAGTTTAGGCTTTAACGTATTCCGCAACGATACCAATCTCTCCACGCTGGCAGTGGCGCCTTACAAAGAAGTGGATCTGGGCGGTTCCGTCACCCTGGGAATTCCGGTGCTGGAGTACGTCTACGACTATATGTCTTTGGGTTTTACGCATACCAACATCACCCTGGATACCAGCAATCCGATCCCTCTCTATCAGAATTATATCGACAATTATGGAAATTCGACGAATTCTGTTACTTTGGGCAATCAATTGGTGTACAACACCACCAACTCGCCAATCTTCCCCACCAAGGGTTTGTACACCAGCCTCGATCTGAAGGCAGCGGTGCCGCCGGGGAACCTCCGCTGGTACAAAGCCGAAGTGAAGGCCAACTATTACCATCCCTTTACCTCGTGGCTGAGTGGCGGCCTGGGGATGCGCTACGGCTTCATCAACAGCTTTTCCGGCAAGCCAGTGCCGTTCTTCAATAATTTCTATCTTGGCGGTCCATTGACGCTTCCAGGTTATCAGACCTATGCCGTGGGCCCGCAGATTGATGGCTACCCAGTGGGGGGTACCCGCGAACTTCTCCTCGACGCCAATCTGTATTTTCCGCTACCAGGTCTGGAAGATAACAAGAATTTTCGCCTGAACGCCTTCGTCGCCAGTGGCTGGGTGTACGGCGTCAATTCAGTGGATGGCAGTACCACGAACTACGCCTATTCAAATGGCTATTTTCCAAATTTTGGCGAGATGCGCACTACAGCGGGCATCGGCCTACTCTGGATCAGCCCGCTCGGACCGTTGCGTCTGTCCGTGGCGATTCCTTTGAACAAGAAGCCGGGTGATCTTACCCAGCCGCTGCAGTTTACTGTGGGTAACGCCTTCTGATGTTCCGTCGGTGGTGGCTACGCGGCTGTATCGTCCTGGGCTGCGGTATTCTCGCCGCGCCCTGGGCGCTGGCGGACGCACCAAAGATCGGTTTTGTCGATCTGGACAAGGCATTGCGCGAGTTGCCTGAGGCGCAGGTCGGAGCCAAGGCCCTCAATTCGCTCATTGCCGAGAAGGAAAAGGCGATCGAGCAAAAACAACAACAGATCGTTGCCGCGCAGAAGAGTCTGGAGGAAGACTTTCCAAAGCTCAATAATGCAGAGCGGCAGAAACGCGAGGCACAGTTGCAGGGGATGGTCCTCGATTTGCAAAAACTACGACAATCAGCCCAAGATCAGGTAAATCTGCAACGCAACCAAATCCTCGAAAATATCCAGGCACGCCTGGTTCGGGTGGTCTCAGAGATTGGAAAGAGGGGCCATTACACGCTGATTTTGAATGACAAGTCGGTTCTCTACGTCAGCGGCGCAATCGATCTAACGCAACAGGTGGTGGCCGCCATGGAGAAGCCGAAAGCCGGGAGACAAAAATGAGTGCCCCGGCGCGGGTAGTCTACACCCTGCAAGAGCTGGCTGAGGCCCTTGGCTTGCCTTACCGTGGGGATGCAGCCCTGCAATTTCGCGCTATGGCGCCATTGTCATCTGCGCAGGAAGATGAACTCAGCTTTTTGCAGGACAGCAAATATCTACCATTACTGGCACAGACCCGCGCCGGCGCACTGATTCTTTCTCCAGAACATGCAGAACAATACGATGGCGCAGCCATCTGGAGTGAAAATCCCTATGCGAGTTTTGCGCAGGCAATGCAGTTCCTGTATCCAGAGAAAGCGTTGACGCCTTGGCGCTCGCCGGATGCGAGGATCGCCGCAGATGCCGATGTGGACCCCAGTGCCCGCGTCGAGGATTTTGTACAGATCGGCTCCGGAGCGAAAATTGGTCCTGGGGTGTGGCTGGAAAGTGGGGTAGTCATCGGGCCTGGGGTGGAAATTGGCGCTGCTTGCCACTTGTATCCCGGTGTCAAGGTCCTTGCCGAGTCGCGCATCGCCGAGCATTGCATCATCCACAGTAATGCTGTGATCGGGGCTGATGGCTTCGGTTTTGCACAAACCGAGGCGGGCTACGAAAAAATCCCCCAGGTCGGACGGGTGATTATTGGCGCACGGGTAGAGATTGGTGCCAACACCTGTATCGACCGTGGTGCCCTGGCTGACACGATCCTCGGGGACGGAGTAAAAATCGACAATCTGGTGCAGATCGGCCACAACGTCGTCATCGGCGCAGACACGGTGATTGCCGGACAGACCGGGATTGCTGGCAGCACTCGGATTGGATGCCGCTGCCGCATCGGCGGCCAGGTCGGCTTTGCCGGTCACATCAACATTGCCGATGGTACCGTGATTGCCGGACAAAGCGCCATCACACATGACATTCGGCAAGCTGGCGTCTATTCTGGGGTGATCCCCGCCCAGGATGCACGGACTTGGCGACGTACTATTGCGCAGCTCAACCGCCTCGATGGTATTCTGCGGCGCTTGCGCGGTGCGGCCAAGGCAGCGCACGATTCTTCTTCTACTTAGGAGTCTTCATGGAAGGTTTTGATATTCATCAGATCCTGCGTCGGTTGCCGCATCGCTACCCGTTTCTCCTCGTTGATCGAATTTTGCAGATCGAGATTGGCAAAAGCCTGCGTGCGGCCAAGAACGTAACCATGAACGAACCGCATTTTCAGGGCCATTTCCCCGATTTTCCGGTGATGCCTGGGGTTTTGATCATCGAGTCTCTGGCCCAGGCGGCAGCCATTCTGGCCTTCGTTTCCGAGGACAAATATGGGGAGAACGCCGCAGTATACTTTGCTGGCATCGACAAAGCGCGCTTTCGCAAGCCGGTGACTCCTGGTGATCAACTGATTCTTTCTGCCGAGGTCGCTCGACGCAAATCGGGGTTGTGGCAGATGGAGACGGTAGCAACAGTAGACGGTACGGAAGTCGCGTCGGCATTGCTGATGGCGACCCTACGTGAGCGTGAGGCATGAAAGCGCAGATCGACGCACGGGCGGCGGTCGACCCTGCTGCAAAGATCGGTGACGGCTGTATCATTGGAGCGTTTGCGGTCATCGGCCCAGAAGTGGAAATCGGCGAAGGCTGTCGGGTGGACGCCCACGCGCTCGTGCAAGGGCCCACGCGGATCGGCCCGCGTAACCAGATCTTTCCCTTCGCTTCCATCGGTACGGCACCCCAGGATCTTGGCTATCGCGGAGAAGATACCCGGCTGGAGATCGGTTCCGGCAATACGTTTCGGGAGTTCGTCACCATCAATCGCGGTACCGTGAAGGGCGGTGGGGTGACGCGGATCGGCTCTCAGAACCTGTTCATGGCGTATTGCCACGTGGCACATGACTGCCAGATCGGGGATCGGGTGGTGATGGCCAATGCTGCGACCCTGGCGGGCCATGTCATCGTGGAGGACGACGCCATCCTAGGTGGTCTGTCCGCAGTCCATCAGTTCGCGCGTGTCGGCGCGCACGCTATCCTCGGCGGCGGCACCATGGCGCCGCTGGACATCCCGCCGTACATGATGGCCGCGGGTAACCATGCGCAATTACACGGGATCAACGTGCGCGGCCTTAGCCGGCGGGGCTTTAGCAAAGAGCAGGTGCACACCCTGAAACGCGCGTACCGCCTGCTTTTTCGTTCCGGCAAGCTGCTGGAGGAAGCCATGGAGGAACTGCTGCGCGAAGGCCCCGACGCCCCCGAGATTACACGGTTGCTCGATTTCATTCGCAGTAGCAAGCGGGGGATTACGCGGCCGTGAAACAGCTACGAACAGCCGTCGTCGGGGTAGGGCACCTGGGACGCTTCCATGCGCAAAAATATGCCCGAGTTTCGCAGTTACAAGGGGTCTATGACACCGATGGCGAGCGGGCACAAAGCGTTGCGCAAGAGCTGGGTTGCCGCGCATTTTCTGATCTGGGGGAGTTACTGGCTGCGGTCGACGCCATCTCCATTGTCACGCCAACGCTGCAGCACCACGCAGTTGCGCGTGAGGCAATCGCTCGCGGGGTCCATTGCCTGGTGGAAAAGCCCTTTACCTTCACCCTCGTCGAAGCAGACGACTTGCTTCGCTTGGCGGATGTGCAGGGAGTGATCCTGGCGGTGGGGCAAATCGAGCGCGCCCAGGTGGTCATGCAGTACCTGCGGGAACAGAGGCTCCCCGCGCCCCGCTACATCGAGGCCGAGCGTCTGGCGCCATTTAAGCCGCGCTCCCTCGATGTCGATGTGATCATGGACTTGATGATCCATGATCTCGATCTGGTCCTGATGCTTACTGCTGCCGAGCCGCAGGAAATGCGCGCGGTGGGTGTCGCCGCCGTCACCGAACAGGCCGACATGGCCAATGCCTGGGTGACCCTGAGCAATGGCAGTGTGGCCAATCTTGCCGCTTCGCGGGTGGTGCGGGAAGCAGTGCGGCGCATGCGCCTTTTCTGGCCAGATCGCTATGCCTCGGTGGATTTTCTGCAAAACCGCCTGACCTTTTACCGCCGCGGTGCCGGGCAGGTACCGGGCATTCCGGGGGTGGTCGAGGATGTGGTTGATCTGCAGCCGCGCGATGCCCTGGAAAGCGAAATCTCGGCCTTTCTTGGTGCCGTCTCCGGCCAAGGAATGCCGCTGTGCACGGGCCACGAAGGACGCGCCGCACTTGCCGCAGCCCTTGCCGTCCGGCAGTCGGTCAGTGACTTTTTGTCGGCCTCCGCCGACTCGTATTCGTAGAGGAAGAACAGGTAATGGAACAACAAATCCCCATGGTCGATCTACGCGCCCATTTCGCACCCTTGCGGGAGGAGATCCTTGCCGGGATCGGGGAGATACTCGATCAGGCAGGATTTATCCTGGGCGCGCAAGGGCGTGGCCTCGAGGCGGAGCTGGCAGAATATCTCGGTATTGCGCATGGCGTCGGTTGTGCTTCGGGTACCGATGCCCTGTTGCTGGCCCTGCGTGCCCTGGATATCGGTCCTGGCGATGAGGTCATTGTCCCCACCTTTACCTTCATCGCCACGGCCGAGGCGGTACGTTACGTTGGCGCGACCCCGGTATTTGCCGATGTCGATCCCGACTATTTCTGTGTGACGGCGGCAGGCATCGCGCCGCTGCTCACATCCCGTACCCGCGCCATCATCCCGGTGCACCTCTATGGTCAAGCCGCGCCCATGCCCGAGCTTCTGCAACTCGCGGAACAACACGGCATTCCGGTGATCGAGGATATGGCCCAAGCCATCGGCGCACGCCTGCATGGCCAACGTGTCGGTAGTTTTGGGCAACTCGCCTGTGTGTCTTTTTTCCCTAGCAAAAACCTGGGTGGGGCAGGGGACGGGGGGATGGTCTTCACCAACGACGAAGCCCTGGCAACGCGTCTGCGTGGCCTGCGTAACCATGGCTCCTGGCGGACCTATGAACACGAGGTCTTGGGCTACAACAGCCGCCTCGATGAGATTCAGGCCCTGATCTTGCGCAAACTCTTCCAGCGCATCGATGCCTACAATGCCGGGCGACAACAGGCTGCCAGCCTCTACGATGCCGCTTTGCAGGACTTGCCTCTGCAGATTCCCGCGCGCCGGGCCGGCGCCGAGCATGTCTTTCATCAATATACCCTTCAGATCGCAGATCGCGACGCCCTGCGTACCCGTCTGCATGCCGAGGGAATTGCCTGCGGCGTGTACTACCCCATCCCTTGCCACCAGCAGCAGGCCTTTGCCGATCTGCCGCCGAGCCATTGCCCGGTAGCCGAGAGCCTGAAAGACAAGGTTCTGTCCCTGCCGATGTTTCCTGAACTGAGCTCTGCGCAAGTGGAGCGCATTGCCGGAGTGATACGCGCACATCTGCACGGCGAATGAACAGAACCTTCCTCATTGCGGTCGAGCGTTCAGGAGAGAGCCTGGGCCTCGATCTTCTGATGCGTTGCCGGGCGGCAGGGATCGAAATGCAGTGGGAGGGCGTGGTCGGCAGTCGCCTGCAAGCCGCTGGGGTGCGCAATATCGCTGACGGCGAAGTGTTGGGGGTGATGGGCCTGGTGGAGGTGTTACGCCACTATGGCGGCCTGCGGCACCTGTTCCGACAAATTCGCGACTACCTGCAACGCGAACGCCCGGATGCGGTGCTGCTGATCGACCACCCCGCCTTCAATCTGCGCGTCGCCCGGGAGGCCAAGCGCCTGGGGATCCGAGTGCTTTATGTGGTCGGTCCACAAATCTGGGCCTGGCGCCAAGGGCGTATCCGTCAGATCCGCGAGCGCATCGACGAAATCTTTCTGCTCTTTCCCTTTGAGCGCCCTCTCTACGAAGAGGCTGGAATCCCTGCGCAGCTGCTGCCCCATCCCCTGCTGGCGCAGACGGCGGCAGCGCCAGGCAAAGAAGTGGCACGACAACAGTTGGCTCTGGCGGATGGACCAATTCTGGCCCTGTTACCCGGCAGCCGGCGTAGCGAGCTGCAGCGACTTGCCGCGCCGATGGCACAGGCGGCGCGGCTGTGGCAACAGGCGCATCCCGACTGGCAGATCGTCGTCGCCCTGGCGCGCGAGGAGCTACGCCTGCCGTGGCGGGAGCGGGCTGGTCCGCTAGCAGGCCAGATTCAGGAGGTCTGCGGACAGAGTACGGAGCTGCTCGCGGCGGCCGAGCGCGTCTTGGTGGCATCAGGCACGGCAACCCTGGAAACGGCGCTGCTCGGTCGTCCCGCTATCGTTCTCTACGCCATGCAGCCGCTGACCTTCGCTATTGCCAAACGCTTGGTTCGCGTACCGCATATCGCCCTGCCCAACATCCTCCTGCAGCGTCGAGTATACCCCGAGCTCCTGCAGTCAGAGATCACCCCAGAGCGGGTGGTGCAGGAGCTGGAGAAGCTGCCCATTGCGGAGCAGGAGCAAGCCCTGAAGCCCCTGCGCGGGCTGCTGCAGGGAGACGATAGCGACAGCATCGCCGCGGCATTGCGGCGCACTCTTTTGGGTCAGGAATGATGGAGCATAGGGGCAGCGACGTCGCCGGCGTTGATGAGGCGGGCAGGGGGCCATTGGCGGGACCGGTGATGGTCGCGGCGGTGATCCTGGCCCGACCGATAGCGGGCCTGCGTGACTCGAAAAAGCTGCGTCCCCCCCAAAGAGAACGTCTGGCGCAGCAGATCCGTGCCGAGGCGCGTGCCTGGGCTATCGTTTCCGCTGGCACCTGGGAGATCGGGCGGCACAATATTCTCGCGGCCACTTTGCAGGCCATGGATCGCGCCCTGCGAGCGCTCCCGATTCGTCCACGACACATCGTCGTGGACGGTAACCGTGTCTTGCCGCAGTGGCAGGCGGAGGCTATGGTAGGAGGTGATGATCGCGTGGATGCCATCGCTGCCGCCAGTATCCTCGCCAAGGTAGCACGGGACCGGGAGATGGCCTTGTTGGACCGCCAGTATCCTCTCTATGGATTCAGCCGCCATCAGGCCTATGGTACCGCCGCGCATCTGGAGGCGCTGCGACGTTTTGGCGTTACTCCCATCCATCGCCGCAGCTTTGCGCCGGTGGCGCGGATACTGGAAGGGATACTGGAAGAGAGACAATGAGCACGGATTTTGTCCACCTGCACGTGCACTCGGAATATTCCCTCGAAGACGGGATCATCCCCGTTAAAAAACTGGTGCAACGCTGCGCCGAACAAGGCATGCCAGCGGTCGCCATCACCGATCACGGTAATCTCTTTGCCTTGGTGAAGTTTTACAACGCCGCACGCGCCCAAGGCATCAAGCCGATCATTGGTGCAGAACTCTGGTTGCAAGGCGAGGGCGCGGAGAGCGGCAGCAGTCTGGTGCTGCTGTGTCGCAATCGCGATGGCTTTCGTGCCCTGAGTCATCTGCTCAGCCGGGCATTTCTGGAGGGGTTACAAGATGGCAAGGCGCGGATCCAGCGCTCCTGGCTGGAGCAAGAAGATCGCACTGGCCTGATTGCCCTATCGGCGGCCGGGCAAGGTGAGATCGGGCAAGTTCTGCTGCGCGATCCGATGCGCGCGCGGGCGCTTGCCCGGCAGTATCAGGAACTCTTTCCCGATGCCTTTTACATCGAAATCCAGCGTAATGGCGAGGCGGAGCAAGAGGCTTTGAACGAGGCCACGGTGGCCTTGGCGTTGGAACTGGACTTGCCGCTGGTTGCCACCAATAACGCCCATTTTCTCGACGCCGAAGACTTTCCCGCCTTCGACGCTCGACAGTGTATCGCCGCTGGATACACGCTCGGCGACGAGCGCCGCCCCCGCCGCTTTACGCCGGAACATCGCCTGCCCAGCGCTACCGAGATGCTGGCACGCTTTGCCGACCTCCCCGAGGCCTGCGCCAATACGGTAGAAATTGCCCAGCGTTGCAATCTGACCTTGACCCTCGGCCAATATACCCTGCCGGATTTTCCCACTCCCGATGGCAGTCCCATCGAGGTCTACTTCCGCAAGGCGGCAGAGCAGGGGCTGGCAGAGCGGTTGCAGAGCCTGGGTATCCATGATGAGAAAGCCTTGCCCTATCGCGAGCGACTCCTGCGCGAAGTCGACGTCATCCTGCAGATGGGCTTTCCCGGCTATTTTCTCATCGTTGCCGATTTCATTCAGTGGGCCAAGGACCACGGTGTTCCCGTGGGGCCGGGACGGGGTTCCGGAGCCGGCTCCCTGGTCGCTTATGCCCTACGGATCACCGATCTCGATCCCATTGCCAATGCCCTCCTGTTTGAGCGCTTTCTCAACCCGGAACGGGTCTCCATGCCCGATTTTGACGTCGATTTCTGCATGGAGCAACGCGATCGCGTCATCCAGTACGTTGCCGAAAAATATGACCGTGATCGGGTAGGGCAGATCATCACCTTTGGTACCATGAAGGCGCGGGCGGTGGTACGCGACGTGGGTCGGGTGCTCAATCTGCCTTATGGCTTTGTTGACCAGCTCGCCAAGCTGGTGCCCGGCGACCTCGGCATGACCCTGGCCAAGGCGCTCGAAGAATCCGAAGAATTGCGGCGTCGGCAGCAGGAAGAAGACGATGTGCGCGAGCTGCTGGACATCGCCCTGCGCCTGGAGGGACTGCCGCGCCATGCCTCCACCCATGCCGGTGGCGTGGTGATCTCCCCCGAGCCCCTGGCCGACCGACTGCCACTGTTTACCGACGGCTCGGAGGGCGGCGGCAACGTCACCCAGCTCGATAAGGACGATGTCGAGAAAATGGGGCTGGTGAAGTTCGACTTCCTGGGGCTGCGGACCCTGACCATCATCGACATTGCCCTGCGCGGCATCAACGCCGAGCGCAGGGCGGCAGGGCAGGAGCCCTTGGATATTGCCAAGCTGCCCCTCGATGATGCCGCCACCTTCACCCAACTCAAATCCACTGATACGGTGGCGGTGTTTCAGCTCGAATCCTCGGGCATGCGTGATCTGATCCGCCGCCTGCAACCGGACAATTTCGAGGATATCGTCGCGCTGGTGGCCCTGTTCCGGCCCGGACCCTTGCAATCCGGCATGGTCGATGACTTCATTGCGCGCAAACACGGCAAGGCCAAGGTCGTCTATCCCCATCCACTGCTTGAGCCGATCCTCAAGGAAACCTACGGGGTAATCGTGTATCAGGAACAGGTGATGCAGTGCGCCCAGGTATTGGCGAACTATTCCCTCGGTGGCGCGGATCTGCTGCGCCGCGCCATGGGCAAAAAGAAGCCGGAAGAAATGGCCAAGCAGCGCGAAATTTTTCTGGCCGGAGCCGCGAAGAATGGCATCGATGTGCATCAGGCGACCGCAATCTTCGATCTGATGGAAAAGTTCGCCGAATATGGCTTCAATAAGTCGCACTCGGCCGCCTATGCCCTGGTATCCTACCAGACCGCCTATCTGAAGGCCCATTATCCGCGTCACTTCATGGCCGCCGTATTGACCGCCGACATGGATCATACTGACAAAGTGGTGGCAATGATCAGCGAATGCCGGCGGATGGGGATGAGCATCTTGCCACCCTGCATACAACGCAGTGAACTCGCATTTCGGCCCGAGGGCGACGGGTTGCGCTATGGCTTGGGGGCCATCAAGGGCTTGGGTCGGGGCGCCGTGGAGGCCATCGTCGAGGCGCGCCGCGAGACAGGTGAGTTTCAGGATTTCTTCGATTTTTTGTGCCGTCTCGATGGGCAGCGGGTCAATCGGCGTAGTCTCGAGGCCTTGATCAAGGCAGGAGCTTTGGACGCCTTTCGACTGCCACGGGCGCAATTGCTGGCCTCCCTGGACCGCTTTCTCGAGGCGGCGCAACAGCAGCAGCGTCAGGAAGCCAGCGCGCAATGCAGCCTTTTCGATACAGAAAGTCAGGTGCAGCAAGCGAGTCCGGCATTGGTATCCGTAGAGATCGATGATCGGGATCATTTGGCAGGCGAACGGGAGGTCCTCGGCTTCTATCTGAGTGATCATCCGCTGCGGGTCGTCCGTGCCGACTTGCAGCTGCTTGGCGTGCAGGAGATAGGTCAGATTGCCATTGGCGAGCCGGTCTTCGTTGCGGGTATGCCGGTGGCCCGGCGCAACATGCGCACCAAGCGCGGCGATCGCATGCTCTTTCTCACCCTGGAAGACGAAAGCGGGCGCGCCGAGGCGGTGGTATTTGCGGAAACCTGGCGGCAGTTCAATGGTCAGATTGCCGACGATGAGCCGCTGCTGCTTTTGGCGGAGGCCAGCGAAGACAGCTACTCTGGAGGTCTGCGACTGACCGCCCAGCGTCTGCTGCGCTGGGAAGAAGCCCAGCTTGCCTTGGCACGCCTCCTTGTATTGCACATCGACGCGTCGCCACTCAACATCGGGAAACTACAAGAATTACTGCTAATGCATCCCGGCGAATGCCAGGTGCGCATCGCACTGACCGTTGCTGATGGACAGGCGCGGGCCATACTCGATTGCCCGCAAGGAATCTCTGCCAGCAGCGAATTCCGCGCCGCACTCGATGCCCTGCTCGACCGCGATCGGCAAGAGTGGCAATATGCCTCGCCAATGAATCTGCTTGCCAATGTTGTCTCTCTGCGCGACGAGCGGCAGCGGCGACAACGTACAGCCTGATAAGGAGAACGGGTGAAACTGCAATATCTCGACTTTGAACAACCCATCGCCGAACTCGAGGGCAAGGTAGAGGAGCTCAAGGCGCTCAATCAGCCGGGTATTCAGGAGGATATCAAGCGTCTGGAAAACAAGGCGCGCAAGGAATTGCAACGGCTCTACAGTAAATTGACTGCCTGGCAGACTGTACAGGTAGCGCGTCATCCGCAGCGCCCCTATACCCTGGACTATGTGCATGCGCTGTTTACCGACGTAGAAGTGCTCGCTGGCGATCGCGCCTATGCCGATGATGCTGCCATCGTTGGGGGGCTTGCCCGCTTTCAGGGGCAGGCCATCCTCTGGATTGGGCAACAAAAGGGGCGGGATACCAAGGAAAAGATCCAGCGCAATTTCGGTATGCCGCGTCCCGAGGGCTATCGCAAGGCCCTGCGCCTGATGCGCTTGGCAGAGCGCTTTCGCCTGCCCGTACTCACCTTTATCGACACCCCTGGCGCCTATCCCGGTATCGGTGCCGAAGAGCGCGGCCAGAGTGAAGCCATCGCCCGCAATCTGGCAGTCATGTCTGATCTCGCGGTGCCCATCATCTCGCTGGTCATTGGCGAAGGGGGGTCGGGCGGGGCTCTCGCAATCGGCGTTGGTGACCGCCTACTGATGCTCGAATATAGCGTCTACTCGGTCATTTCGCCGGAGGGCTGCGCCTCGATTTTATGGAAAGACGCTGCCAAGGCTGCAGAAGCGGCGGAAACCCTGGGCATCACTGCCCGTCGCTTGCAGTCCCTCGGACTGGTCGATGAGGTGATCGACGAACCCCTCGGTGGCGCCCACCGCAATATCCAACTCGTGTATGAGAACATCGCTGCGAGCCTGGCGCGCCACCTACAGGAATTGCAGGGGATGGAAACTGCGCGGCTCCTCAGCCATCGCTACGAACGTCTGATGCACTATGGTGTCGTTGGCGCTGCCTGAGCCGGAGGAAGAACTACGGCAGAAACTTTTTTTCGACTGGCAGCTATCCCCAGAGCAACACTTTTTTCTGACCTGTAGTGGTGGTGTCGATTCCACCGCCCTTCTGCATGCCGCCCATGCGCTTGCGTTGCGCGTTGAAGTTCTCCACGTCAACCACCATTGGCACCCAGATAGCGCGCGCTGGGCGGAGCACGTGGCGACACTCGCAGCTGGTTATGGTTATCCCTGCCAGATCCTGGATTTGCCGGCAGAGCAGAAGGGTGAGGGACCAGAGGATCGCGCCCGCCGCGGTCGCTACGCCCTCTTTGCCGGGCAGTTGCAGGAAGGGGACTGGATATTGAGCGCCCAGCATCTGGATGATCAGGCGGAGACCCTGGTGTTGCAGCTCTTGCGCGGTGCCGGAATCGACGGCCTGGCGGCCATGCCGGAGCGGCGTCGACTGGGGGCAGGTACCCTCGGGAGGCCCTTTTTGGAGCTGACACGGGCGACGCTTCGCCAGTATCTGCGTCGGCAGGGTATCCGCTGGCTGGAAGACCCTGCCAACAGCGACTTGCGCTACGCCCGGGCGCGTCTGCGCCAGAGGATATGGCCACTGTTACACGAGCTCGGCTGGTCGCAGGCATCGGTGAGTATCGCCCGTAGCGCTGCAAACATCGCCGACCAGCTGGCCGTGGAAGACGCCTGGTACGCCCAGCAGGCCATGCTCTGTTGGCCCGGCGGCGCAGTTGAGCGAGTCTTGTCCGTAGACTTTGTGAAAGAGTGGGCACCAGCCTTGCAGCGAGTCTTTCTGCGTTGTTGGCTCCGCGACCTGGGGATGAATGTCCCAGACCGGCAGTCCTTGGAGCGACTCCGGCAGCTGTTTGGCCCATCCCAAGGCGGCAGACGGGTGGAGCTAGCGGATCTGCGCGCTTGGCGTCAGGGACAGCGGGTCCAAGTATGGCAAAATGTTCCCCACCATAAAATTCCTGCCCAGGAGTGGAGACCGCAGGTACCTTGCGGACGGGGCGCTGGGTTTCGCTGGTGCTGGGGACAGGCAACAGGGCCAGCGCAGGGACTCAGTGAAGGCGCAGTCATTGTCGGCGGGGCAGAATTGCACGGACGCACGCTAACTTGGAGCGCGCGGCGAGCCGGCGCACGCTATCGGAATTCTAGCGGACATCAACGTCCTCTGAAGAAATTCTTTCTGGAACTTGGCATCCCCCCATTCCTGCGCGACGACGTGCCCATTCTGTGGACAGACACAGAGGAAATCCTTTGGATTCCCGGCTTTTACCTGCGCAAAGCGGCTCTGCCGGAAAAAGAAGTCCTTTGGGTGGACCTTATCCGCACAACGGCGAATTCATGACGAGGCACGGATCCAAGGGACATGCTGTGCAAGGGAGCCGGGTGTTATCGTGGAGCGCTTTCCTGACTGGACACCCGTTCGCTTTTTTGGAAATAATGGCTATATGTCATACAATATAGCGTTACTCTGTCGATGAAGCGAATCGGGTCGTCGCGTGGCCTTCCCCTTGAGGCGCCCCTACTGCTGTTTTCCCTGGCGATCCTGGTCATTCTGATCGCACCTTTCTCCGAGATGTTCTTTGGCCTGGACTGGCAGCACCTGCAGTTTGCTCCCAACGACCTGCACGCCATCCGCACTTCTCTGGTATACAGCGGCACCGCCTTGCTCCTCTGCATATTGCTTGGTACGCCGCTTGCTTGGTGGATGGCGCGCCGCCGATATCGCTGGAGTCCCATCGTCGACGCCTTGATTCTCCTGCCGCTGCTCACCCCGCCACTGGCGCTCGGCATTCTCCTGGCCTCTTTTTTCGGACCCTATGCAAGCGTAGGACAATTTCTCTCACATTGGGGACTGCGACTGGTCAATACCGCACCAGCCTTCATCATGGCCCAGGTCTATGCCGCTATGCCGTATTATGTCCTCTCGGCACGTGCTGCCTTCGAAGGCGTTCCCACCGATCTCGAAGAAATCAGCCATACTTTGGGCAAATCTTCCTGGCAGACTTTCTGGCTGGTTACGCTACCGATGGCTCGCAACGGCTTGACTGCAGCAATAGCCCTGGCCTGGGTACGAGCGATGGGTGAATTTGGCGTGGTGCTGATCGTTGCCTACTACCCCATGGGGATTCCGGTGAAGATCTACCAAAACCTGGAAGACATTGGTCTGAGTGCCGTCTATCCCTTGCTTTGGGTATTCTTTCTGGTGGCGATTCCCTTGCCGCTATGGATTCGCTTACGCAGCCGCCGGCAGGCCCTGCTCTAAATGCTGGCCCTACACTGTCAAACGGATACACCCGTTGCTCTCGACATCTCCCTGGAGGTGGAGGGCCTCTCCGTGCTCCTCGGGCGCTCCGGCGAAGGCAAAACGACCTTTTTGCGTGCCCTGCTCGGGCTCCTGCCGGCACGGGTGGAGCCCTGGGGCCATCTGCCTACGGAACAGCGTCCGCTGGGATACTTGCCGCAAGGATACCGCCTGTTTCCCCACCTCAGGGTCTGGCAGAACATCGCCTTCCCCATGCGCGAGCGTGACCGGCGCCAGGCGGCACTGGAGTTGCTCGAACGGATTGGCATGTCGCGCTTCGCGGAGCAATATCCCGCGGCTCTTTCCGGTGGCCAGCAGCAACGCGTCGCCTTGTTGCGGGCCATCGCCCGCAAACCGAAGCTATTATTGCTGGATGAGCCCACATCGGCACTGGATCCACAGACTCGCGACGAAATCATCGCTGCCCTTAGCGAGGAATCCGCCATTTTTTCCATCCCACTACTCGTAGTTACTCACGATGTAAGTATTTGTGCAGCAGCGCAACGCATGGCCATTTTGCAGGATGGAAGAATCCAGGCCGACGGGGAGCCTGCCGAAATTTTCTCCTGTCCACCCAATCCACAGGCTGCACAAATGCTCGGGATGGAAAACTTTTTTACCGGCAGGGTCGAAGAAAAGCTCTCCAAGCAGGAATATCTGGTCCGCGTACACTCGCGCCGCTTGCGGGCAACGGGCATGGCGGATCACTCTCCGGGGGAGGAGGTGATCCTTGGCATCCGTGCCGAGCACGTCCTGTTGCGGGATGCCAAAGACGCTGACGCCGAAAATCTGATCGTCAGCGAAGTGGTGGAGTGGCACCGGCAGCCACTTTGGCAGCGTTTTGTGACGGCGCCGCCGTTGTCTTTGCGCGGTCGTTTTCTTGCCCAGGACCGCAGCGACCCCCCGCGTACGCTGTATCTGCAGCTTCCCGCAGAAAAACTGCTCTTATGGAAGAAAGAGTAAGCCTATAACGATATCTCATTATTATTTGTATTTTGTTTCTCCGACACAAACGAAATTTCTGGACTATAGTAAAAAGGTAGATCGTTTTTTCCGATGAAAACGGAGGAGTGTAACGAATGAAACCGCATATCGTTGTGTTGGGAGGTAACTTTGCTGGTCTCGGTTCTGCGCAAAAGATCCGGCAATACTGTGGCGACACGGTGCGCATCACCGTACTGGACCGCAAGGATTATCTGCTCTTCGTTCCGAATATTCCGGCGGAAGTCTATGAGGATCGGGACCCGAGCAAGACCTTGTCTATGGATTTACGCAGCACGCTGGCGGAAGATGACATCGATTTCATCCAGGGTGAAGTGAAAGCGCTGGATGTGGATGCCAAACGGGTGGACTTTGTGCCCAATGAACGGCCTGGAGCGGCTAGCGAGTCTCTCCACTACGATTATGTTGTCGTAGCCGTGGGCAATCGTCTGGCCTTTGACAAGATCGAAGGTTTTGCCGAGCATGGTCATACCTGCACCGATTTTTATTATGGCAACAAGTTGCGCCGCTATCTGCATAACGAATACAAGGGCGGACCGGTGGCCATCGGCTCGGCGCGCTTCCATCAGGGGGATGGCACGAAGGACATCAAGCTCTATGGTGGCCATGCCTTCCCCAGTGCCGAAGCCGCTTGCGAGGGCCCACCAGTGGAAACCATGTTGGCAACGGCTACTTGGCTCAAGGAGCATGGCATGGGTGGTCCAGAGAAGGTCACCGTGTTCACTCCTGCAGGCATGATTGCTGAGGACGCCGGCGAGCAGGTGGTTGGCAACTTGCTGAAAATTGCCTCTGGCATGGGTTTTAAGTATGTCAACAACGGTAAGGACATCACCCGGATCAGCAAAGACGGTGTGGAATTGGCGAGCGGCCAGAACATCGAGGCGGAACTGAAAATCATCTTTCCCGATTGGGTGCCCCACGACTTCCTCAAAGGCTTGCCGATCTCTGACAGTGAGGGTTTTGTGGTTACCGACACCACCATGCGTAATCCCAAATATCCCAATGTCTTCGCGGCCGGTGATGCGGCAGCGATCACCGTCCCCAAACTGGGCGGAATCGGTCATGCCGAGGGGGAAATCGTCGCCAAGCAAATCGCCAAGGACCTTGGCCGCATGAGTGCTGCGGAAGCCGATAAAGAGCTCGAGCCCGTGGTCTACTGCATTGGTGACATGGGCGCGAATCAGGCGTTCTATATTCGCTCGAACAGTTGGTTTGGCGGTCCCGATCAGGTGTTGAAAATGGGGCATGTCCCCTTCCTGCTAAAGATGCAGTACAAAAATCTCTTCTTCAAGACACGCGGCAAGATGCCGGAGTGGGGTCTCGATGCCTCCAAGCTCCTGGCAGAAAAGGTATTCGCCGCCTGAAGCAAGACGCAGGGGGCTCTTTAGCCCCCTGTCCTGTCCAAACAAAAAAGGAGAGCAGAATGACCACGCAACAGAATATGGCACCCAGTCTCAGTTCAGAGCAATGGGCGGGTCTGGCGCGCTTGGGAGGCATGATCAATGGCGCTGAGTCTTTTCTCGGTAGCCCGGCAAGCAGTGCTGTGCTGGGTATGGCCTTGCGGCTTGGAGAATGGAACGAGCGCTATGAACTTGAGGCTTCCATCGAAGATCTATTGTCCGCCGTGTACGCGCTGCGTCGCGCGGGGGTGCTGCAGTGGGTAACGGATAATGTCGGGTTTCTGCGCGACAACGTCGAATTGATCCGCGGTTTCGTCCCGCAGGTTCTGGACGCAGTACGGGACATTCCCTGGTCAACTTTGGCGCAGGCCATGCAAATGTTTGGCGAGGTGATGCCCAAGGTGCAGGCATTCCAGGAGTTCCTGCAGACGAGTGCCGGTAATGATCTGGTAGCACAACTCAAGAAGCTGGGAGATCTCTGGGAAGAGACGCGTGCCGATGAGAGCATCATCGCTGCCCTGCGCTTGCTGCGTCAGCTGCAGGAGGACGGCAATCTGCAGCGGGTGGCAGACTTGAGTCGCCAGATTGGCTTGCTGGCGGAGACCATCCCGTTGGAGTCATTGCTCGGACAGCTCATGCAAGAACAGGAGAAAGGCCCCCTGATGACTACCCTTGCCACCTTGCTGCATTCCGGTAAGGCGATGGCCAAGGCCCTGGAAGATGCTGCAGAACACGAAGCTCAGGGAAGCGCTGGCGGGATTTCCGGGCTTTACCACATGTTGAAAGACCCGGATGTACAGCGTGGCATGCGTGTGGTGGCTGTCTTGCCGGTCTATCTGCAGAAGGCCGGTGTACTGCCCAGGGACGCCGCCTAGCCGCGAGAAAGACTGCGGCCATCGCCCAGGAAAATTGCTCCGGGAAGCGCCTGATGATAGGATTGCGCCATTTTATAGCCTAGCTTAAGAGGATGTTTATGGCTCTTGAACGCACCCTTTCCATCATCAAGCCCGATGCCGTCCAGAAAAATGCCATTGGAGCCATTCTCAGTCGTTTCGAAAATGCGGGCTTGCGGGTTGTTGCGGCCCGCATGCTGCAGCTCAGCGCCGAAGACGCTGGTGGATTTTATGCGGTGCACAAGCAACGCCCCTTTTACGGCGAATTGTGCGCCTTTATGAGCAGCGGTCCGGTCCTGGTATCGGTTTTGGAGGGGGAAAATGCCATTGCGAAAAACCGCGACCTGATGGGTGCCACTAATCCCAAGGATGCCGCCCCCGGCACCATTCGCGCGGACTTTGCCGAAAGTATCGACGCCAACGCCGTGCATGGCTCCGACAGTGCCGAGACGGCGGCTTGGGAAATTTCCTACTTCTTCTCACAACGGGAGTTGTGCCCACGCTCATGAGCGTTTCTGCGCCGGTGAAAGCCTCTGATCGCCCCAAACTCCTGGGGCTTGACCGGGCCGGTCTGGAAGCGCTGTTCGTCTCGTGGGGCGAGCCGCGCTTTCGCGCTTCCCAGGTGTTGCAATGGCTGCACGCCCGGCAGGTCAGCGACTTTGCGCAAATGAGCAACGTCAGCAAGGCCTTGCGTGCGCGACTGGAGGAGAGCTGCGAAACCAGGGAACTCGAGGTGCTGCGCGAGCAGCTCGCCGCCGATGGTACGCGCAAATGGTTGCTGGGATTGACCGACGGGAATGCCATTGAAACGGTTTTCATTCCCGAAGAGGAGCGTGGCACCCTGTGCATCTCGTCCCAGGTCGGTTGCTCCCTAGCCTGCAGTTTCTGCGCCACGGGCGCGCAGGGGCTCAGTCGTAATCTGGAAACGCACGAGATCATTGCGCAGATTCGCGTTGCGCGGCGCGTCCTTGGTCTTGATGCGATCAGCAACGTCGTCTTCATGGGTATGGGCGAACCGCTCCTCAATCTGAAGCAGGTGCTGCCCGCTATCCGTCTGCTCTTGGATGACTACGGTTACGGTCTCAGCTCGCGGCGGGTGACCGTCAGTACCGCGGGGGTGCTGCCGGGCTTGGCGCAGTTGGGGCGGGAAAGCCCAGTCAACCTGGCAATCAGTCTGCACGCCACCCGCGATGACATTCGCGATGAGCTTGTCCCCATCAATCGCCATTATCCCCTCGCTGAGCTTCTGCTGGCCTGTCGTGCGTATCCTCTCCCGCCACGGCGACGGATCACCTTCGAGTATGTGATGCTGGAAGGTGTCAACGATCAGGATCAGCATGCCCGGGAGCTGGTACGCCTGTTGGCTGGAATCCCGGCTTTGGTGAACCTGATCCCTTTCAATCCTTTCCCGGAATCGCGCTACCGGCGCAGCTCTCCCGCCCGCATCGATGCCTTTCGTGAGATCATTCTGCGTGCCGGCCTGATGACCGTCACGCGCAAGACGCGCGGTGACGACATCGCTGCCGCTTGCGGCCAGCTTGCCGGGCAAGTCCAGCAAGGGCGGCGTAGCGTTCCTCTTCAGGTGCTCAATTGACCCATGCAACGACGTGATTCTACTCGTATCCGCACGCTCCTGTTAGCGGGTATGGTTCTTTCGGCCAGTGCCTGTGCCCTGTTTTCCGGTCACGAAAAGCTCACTCCCGCAGAGGAGGCAGCGGCGGCGGCACGCAATGCACCACCGAATCCCGCCGCCTCGCTCCGCTCGGGGCCACCAGATCAGGTGGCCATTTACACTTCTCTCGGGACTGCATATCTTCAGGGTGGGCATCCCCGCGCGGCGGTGCGGGAGCTGAAACAGGCCATCAGCCTGCCAGGCAAGCACGGTGATGCTTATAACGTCTTGGGTCTGGCCTATCAGGCGCTGGGCGAGGCAGCGCTGGCTGAAAGCGCGTTCCAGAGCGCCCTGAGTGACGAGCCCAACAACCCAGAATTTTTGAATAATTATGGTGCGTTCCTCCTGGAACAGGGTAAATTCTCTGCTGCGGTACAACAGCTCAGCAAGGCCACCAAAGATCCTTTATACAATACGCCGGAGTATGCCTGGACCAATCTCGCGGCGGCCTACCGCGGGTTGAAGCAAGACAACTCGGCCATTGTTGCCTTGCAGAAGGCGCTCTATTTCAAGCCTGGCTACCCCCCCGCCTTGTTGCTATGGGCAGAAATGGAATACCAGGACAAAAATTTCCCGGCCGCTTATGGGCATCTGCAGGGGGTGCTGGCGCAGGAACCGAACAATGCTCAGGCACTGCTCCTCGCAGGCCGGATCGCCTGGCAACAAGGGCAGCCGGCTCAGGCGCGTTCCCTGTGGGAGCGTTGTGTCAATGCCAACCCCTATTCTGCAGCAGGGAAAGCAGCGCAATCGCTACTCTTGCAGCATGGTGCCGGCAGCAATGGGTGAAGAATTTGTCGAACTCTTGGCGCAACTGCGGTCGGCCCGAGTCGCGCGCGGCTGGGATCTGGCGCAGGCCGCACAGAAACTGCACATCACCAGCACCCAGATCACGGCACTGGAGGAGGGACGCTTCGACGAATTGCCGGGCGCCGCATTTGCCCGCGGGTATCTGCGCAACTACGCACGTCTTCTCGATCTCGACGTAGAGCGCGTGCTGGCCGCCTATGACCGTTATCAAGGCAGTTCTGGCCTAGAGGCAAGCAAGGTGGTGCTGCCGCGCAGCGAACTCCCGCTTCTCGACTATAGCGGCAAGATGCTGTTTTTTTCCCTTCTGCTTGCCGCTGCCCTGATTCTTCTTGGGTGGTGGCTCTGGGGCAGAGGTGGATCGACCTCCTCCCCGGCGCCGGTTGCGACTGCGGCCAGTGTATCGGCTGTCCAGCACAGTGCCGCACAAGTGGTCATGTCAACCCCAGCGGAACCGGCAGCACTTACCGGCTCGGCCTTCTCACCGGCAGCAACCGCTGCGACAACGTCGGTAACGGCAAGCACACTGTCTTCCCAGGTGGGCGCTTTGGCCTTTCATTTTACCGGAGATTGTTGGGTACAGGTGCGCGATGCCAGTGGCAACATTGTACTTTCCACCCTCGGCAGGGCAGGACAGGACGTTTCGGTAACGCAAGGGCAGCCGCCGTATCGTATACTGGTAGGTAAGGCAAGTGCCGTGCAAATTACCTATGCGGGGAAACCCATCACCCTTCCGGCCAATGCCCTGAATGTGGCGCGGATGCAGGTGGGTATGGCTCCGGTCACGGCCACGTCAAACTCGGCAAAACTTGCCCCAATCCCTCTGGCCGCGGCACAATCGCAGCAGTCTTCTCGTCCCTCCGCCACCACTGCCTCTTCTTCTGGCGCAGCGGTGGCAAGCGACATATCTACTTTCAGCGAGGTAGCGCATGCAACATCAGTCACCCATTCAGCGTCGTAAAAGCCGGCAGATCCATGTAGGCAAGGTCGCCATTGGGGGCGACGCGCCGATCTCCGTGCAAAGCATGACCAACACCGAAACCCGCGACGTGGCTGCCACGGTCGCGCAGATTCAGCGGCTCGAGGCAGTGGGTGCCGACATCGTTCGCGTATCCGTGCCCAGTATGGAGGCAGCCGAGGCATTCAAGGCCATTCGCACGCAGGTCGAAGTCCCGCTGGTTGCCGACATCCATTTTGATCATCGCATTGCCTTGCAGGTAATGACGGATGGAGTGGACGGTCTGCGCATCAATCCCGGCAATATCGGCTCGATCGATAAGGCGCGGCTGGTCGTGGAGATGGCGAAAGACAAAGGCATTCCCATCCGCATTGGGGTAAATGCCGGCAGCCTCGAAAAAGACCTCCAGGAAAAATATGGCGAGCCAACGCCAGAAGCATTGGTGGAGTCCGCTTTGCGGCACGTTGCCATCCTCGACGAGCTCAATTTTCATGACGTCAAGATCAGCGTCAAGGCCTCGGACGTCTTTCTGGCCGTGGATGCCTATCGCCTGCTTGCGCAGAAGGTGGATTACCCGTTGCATCTGGGGATCACTGAGGCAGGCGGCCTGCGTTCCGGGACCGTAAAATCTGCCATCGGTCTGGGTCTACTTCTCAACGAAGGTATTGGAGACACCATCCGCGTATCCCTGGCGGCGGATCCGGTCGAGGAGATTCGCGTCGGCTTTGATATCCTCAAGAGTCTGCACCTGCGCCAAAAGGGCATCAATCTGATCGCCTGTCCGTCCTGTTCCCGACAGGAGTTTGACGTCATCAAAACCATCAATGCCCTGGAAAGGCGCCTGGAGGATATTCTCGAACCCATGGACGTGTCGGTGATCGGCTGTGTGGTCAATGGCATCGGCGAGGCCAAGGAAGCGGATATCGGACTGACCGGCGGAGACAAACGCAGCATCCTCTATTACCGCGGCAAGCAGGTGGACCGGATCGAGAATCAAGATATCGTCGACGTCCTCGAGAAACGGATTCGCGCCGAAGTGGCAGAGCGTCGCGCCGCCCGTAACGAAGTCTGAGGACGATTCTCCTTGGCAAAAACCACCCTTACCGCCGTGCGGGGGATGAATGACATCCTGCCGCCGGAAAGCAGCGCTTGGCAACAACTCGAGCAATCTTTCCGCAGTGTGTTGGCGCAATATGGCTGTGCAGAGATCCGCGTGCCCATCGTCGAGAAAACCGCACTCTTTGCCCGTGCTATCGGTGATGTCACCGATATCGTGCAGAAGGAAATGTACACCTTTGCCGACCGCAATGGGGACTTCCTGACCCTGCGTCCCGAGGGCACCGCTGGTGTGGCGCGCGCGCTGATCGAGCATGGCGCCCTGCGCGGACAGACGCCCAGGCTTTACTATATGGGGCCGATGTTTCGCCATGAACGTCCACAGCGTGGCCGCTATCGCCAATTTCATCAGCTCGGCGTCGAGTTTTTTGGCATTGCTGGTGCCAGCGCAGACGCCGAGATCATTGCCCTGTCGGCGCGACTACTGGCCAGCGCCGGAATTCCTGCGCAGCTACAGCTGAATTCCCTAGGCACGCCCGAGTCGCGCGCCGGTTACCGCGAAATTCTTCTTGCTTACCTGCGTCCTCACGCGCAAGAACTCTGCAGCGATTGTCAGGAGCGGCTGGAGCGTAACCCCCTGCGGGTGCTTGACTGCAAGATTGAGTCCTGTCAGAAGGTCGCCTGTGATGCCCCGCAGCTGCTGCAGCATCTCGATCCGGAGTCGGCCGCACACTTCGTAGTTCTGCAGGAACTGCTGCAGGCCATGGGTATTGCTTATACGGTCAACCCGCGCCTAGTGCGTGGTCTCGACTATTACCATCGGACCGTATTCGAATGGGTAGCAGACGGGTTGGGTTCGCAGGGTACGGTCCTTGCCGGTGGTCGCTACGATGGTCTGGTGGCGCAACTGGGCGGTCCGGAAACACCGGCTATCGGTTTTGCCCTGGGTATGGAGCGGATTCTCGCGCTGCGGTCGCTGACGCAAGCGGGCAAATCCGCGACGGGTCCCGCACTTTTTCTAGGTGCCCTGGATGAGCCCGCATTGTCAGCCGTCTTCCAGCGCGCCGAGGAGTTGCGCGGCCAGGGGTACAGTGTCGTGGTAGCCGGGCCGGGCTCGGTGAAATCCTTGCTAAAACAGGCGCAGCGCAGCGCGGCGCGCTACCAGGTATTGCTGGGCGGTAGCGACCTGACGGGCGGCGACATTTTCCTCAAGGAACAAGAGGGGCAGGGCGAGTGGCGCGGCCCCTGGGCAGAACTGCCGCGCGCTTTGGCAACCCTCGGCGTTGATTTCCCCTAGCTCCCCCTCCATACTACGTGGCGAACGCCACAGGCAAAAACTTCATGACTGGCCCTGACTTTACTGAATTCCTCCAACGTCATCGCAAGCTGTTGATCGTCGTCTTCGTGCTGATCATCGCCGGGGTGCTGGCGTTTTTTGCCTACGACAAATACCAGCGGCATCAAGTCGAACGCGCAGCGGTCCTGTACAGCGAGCTGAGTGATAGCTTGGCAAGCGGCAACGACGCCACGGCCCGCGCCAGCGCCGAAACCCTGATCCATGATTATTCGGCTACCCCCTACGCCAGCATGGCGAGGTTCTATCTGGCCCGGTTGGACATCGATGCCAAGCAGGATAACAAGGCAGAAGAGCAGTTTCTGCAGCTGACCCGACAATCTGACCTGCCAAAGGGGATGCAGGGGCTGGCGCGTAGCGCGCTGGCGCGATTGTATGTGGATAACGGAAAAAATCAGCAAGCACTGGAGTTATTGCAGAAGCCCGATGGCGCCTTTGCAGCGGTGGATTGGGAGTTGCGCGGCGATGCGGAAGCGAAACTGCGGCACTATGACCGTGCTCGCGACGACTACGAAAAAGCCGTCGCACACCTGCCCGCAAGTGACCCCTATGTGGTATACCTTCAAATGAAAATGGCAAATTTGGGAGTTTCTTGATGAGCTATGCTACGGCAGGCGGCATGCGTACTGGACTGCGTGCCATCGCTATGCTCGGAACGATCTTCACGCTGGGTGGTTGTGGTGTCTGGAATTGGGCCTTTGGCCCTTCCGCGCCGGCGCCCAAGCCAATGGCGGCCATGCACCAAGAAAAGGTCACCGTCGGCTTTGCCACCGACTGGCAGGCGCGTCTCTATGGCAACTGGCGCCTGGACCCCTATAACGCCACGCAGATTTGCGTGACGGACCGCGCAATTTATCTCAGCGACGACGCTGGTGATCTGCTCGCTCTCTCCCGTAGCGGGCGTTTGCGCTGGGTGTCCCGTCTGAACGGTAAGAGTCCGCGTGGCCCCACAGTTGCTGATGGTGTGGTATACGTGGGCACCGATCGCGGCACGCTCTATGCGGTCTCCGCTGCACAGGGCAAGAAACTTTGGGATGTGCAGCTGGGCGCAGAGCCAACCAGCCCCATTACCGTGGCCAATCAGCGCCTCTTCTTGCAGTTGTCGAATGGGCATTTGCTGGCCCTGGATACCCACAATGGCTCGGTGGACTGGACCTTCTCCCTTCCACAACCGTCCTTGCTGCTGCGGCGAAGCAGCGGCATCGTTGTTTCCGGCCAGACTCTGTATACCGGTTTTGCCGACGGTAAACTGCTTGCCCTCAACGCCGACGATGGCGCCGAGCTCTGGCGCGCTACCATTGCCATCCCCCATGGCAACAACGAACTCGCGCGCATGGTGGACGTCGCCGCAACTCCGCTGCTGGATGGCAATCGCGTCATTGCCGCCGCCTATCAGGGGAATATAGCAGCCTTTAGCAAGGATAGTGGGGAGCAAGACTGGACTCGCCCAATGTCAACGATCCTCACCCCGATTTTGCACGATGGCAGGCTCTTTGTCGCTGGCAGCGATGGCCAGATCTACGCCATGGATCCCGCCAGCGGTACCGTGGAGTGGCGCAATACGCGTTTCAAGGGCCAGTCGTTGAGCGGTATGACCCTCTGTGATGGCAAACTGTTGCTCAGCAATTATGCCGGTCAGGTGATCACCATCGACCCGCAAACCGGCCATCGTACGGGGCAGGAAACCGTCTCCAGCAGTGGGATCCAAACCGCGCCGGTTTGTGTTGGCAAAAATCGTTTTCTCGTATTGAGTGGCGTCGGAACCCTCTATCAGCTGCAGTTTGCGAAGCCGTAGTTGCCATGGCGGCAATACTCGCACTCGTTGGTCGCCCCAATGTGGGTAAGTCCACTCTATTCAACCGGCTGACCCGTACTCGGGAGGCGCTGGTCGCAGACATGCCCGGTTTTACCCGTGATCGGCACTATGGAACGGCACGGCACCAAGAGCGGGATTATCTGCTTATCGATACTGGTGGTTTCGAGCCGGAGGAGCGCGAGGGACTGGTCGCTGCCATGGCTCTCCAGACGCGGCAAGCCATTGCCGAGGCCGATGTCCTCCTGTTCCTAGTCGATGCCAAAGAGGGGCTGGCTGGCCAGGACGAAGAAATCGCCCGGGAATTGCGGCGCAGCGGTAAGCCGGTACTACTGCTGGTCAACAAAATGGATGCGCGGCATGCAGTGGCAGAGTTGCCGGAATTCCATCGCCTCGGACTGGGAACACCCATCACCCTCTCCGCTGCCCATGGTCACGGGATGGAACAGCTATGGGCCGCCATTTCAGCCCTGCTAGCCGAGGCACCGACTGGAGCCGAAACGTCGAGTGAACTGGAGGATGGCCCAGCCATTGCGGTGCTAGGACGTCCGAATGTCGGAAAATCCACCTTGGTCAACGCCATGTTGGGGGAAAAAAGGGTCATCGTTTTTGATCAGCCGGGGACCACTCGCGACAGCATCCGCATTCCCTATGAACGTGCGGGACGGCGCTACGTAATGATCGACACTGCTGGAGTGCGACGGCGCGCGCGGGTAGGAGAGGGGCTGGAGAAGCTGACCGTGCTGAAGACGCTCGCAGCCCTGCGTGAGGCGGACGTAGTGCTGATGGTCATGGACGCGCATGCCGGTGTCAGTGATCAGGATGCGCATCTGGTGGGTGTCGCGGTAGAACTCGGCCGCCCGATCGTTCTGGTACTGAATAAATGGGATGGTTTGGAATCCCGCGCGCGAGAGCGCATCAAGGACGAGCTGGAACGACGGCTGGCCTTTCTCCGCTACGCGCCGTTTCACACTATTTCTGCCCTGCATGGTAGTGGAGTCGGAGAGTTGTACCGCAGCATCGACAAACTATGGCAAAACAGTCAGCGACATTTTTCCACTGGCGAACTCAACCGCCTGCTGGAGGATATCGTCAGCGGCCATCAGCCGCCGCTGGTCGCGGGTCGACGGATCAAACTGCGCTATTGCCACCAGGGTGGTACCCAGCCAATCACTCTGGTCTTTCACGGCAATCAGCTCGACCGCTTGCCCGGGGCTTACAAGCGCTATCTGGAGACGGCGTTTCGCACGGCGCTGAAGCTTGATGGGGTCCCCCTCCGTCTGCTCTTTCGTCAGGGGGAGAATCCCTATGCCAGTCGTGGAGCACGTGCATGAACCTCTCATCATCCTATCGTTGGTGGCTACCCGCCGGGATTCTCTACGCCGCCTTCTTGTTGCAACACTTTTTCAGCATCCTGCAACTGCCGGCGTGGCATTGGGGGTTGGCAATCGCCTATGCCTTGTGGGCCGCCCTGGCCCTGGGCGCCATTGCCCGCAGCTGGCCGAAACTCACGCCCTACGGCTGGCGACCGCTGGTGATTTTTCTGGGCGCGATTCTCTCGGCGATCGACATATTCACCGGGCCAGGGCCGGCCTCGGCGCAACGCATAGACACGTGGATGACAGCGCTGATCGGGATCGCCATCGTTTCGATTCTGGCGCGCTTCACGCCGCGAAAGTGGAGCAAGCTCTGGTTTGGGCAGGAGGTGCAACCTGGATCTCGTCCTTATTCGTCACGCTGAAGCCGAAGAGCATAGTGCCGACGGCAGCGATGCCGGGCGCCGCTTGACTGCACGCGGCGAAGCGCAGGCTGCTGCTGTTGCTGGGGCTCTGCACCATTTCCACCTGCAAGACGCGGAAATCTGGTACAGCCCTAAAGTGCGTACACGGCAGACCGCAGCGGCGCTGCAGGCAGAGTTGCAGGCATCGGTGTATCGCCCCGAAGAGGCACTCATCTCGGGTGACCTTGCCCGTTTGCGCTTTGCTTGGGAAGAATGCCTGGCAGAGCAGGTGATTCTCGTAGGACACCAGCCCTTGCTCGGCGACTGGATTGCGCAACTGGCGGGCATCCACTTGCCGATAGGTAAAGCCAGCGTGACGTTTTTGCACGAAAAGACTTCCGGCGGGCGATTTCACTTTCTCGGGCACTTTCGTCCAGAGCTTTTCGCAGCTGCAAACCCTTCTGAAAAAAATCCGTGAGCGTGCTAAGGTGTCTAAACGGGAGCAACTGATTCGCGCCCGTGTTCCATCATCTATCGTACCCTCGAAAGGAGATGACTTATGTCGGAAAGTGAAGCCCCAGATCTCGTGATTATCCTCATTACCGGGCCAGAGAATCCAAAGCGCTTGCCTTCGGCCTTTTTTCTGGCAGCGACTGCCGCTGCGGGTGAACAAAAGGTGGTGATGTACTTCACCGGCCCAGCGACCGAGCTTCTCGCCAAGGGGAAGGCCGAGTCGATTTTCCCCATGCCCGGCGGCAAGAGTGTTGCCGACTTCATGAAGCTCGCGGAAGACAACGATGTGCGGATCATTGGCTGTCTGCAGTCTTTGGAGTTGAACGGAATGACCAAGGATGACTTGGCAAAAGAGATCCCACTGTTGAATCCCAGCTCTGCTCTGCCCACCCTGGGCGCTGCCGGCCGCGTTCTGACCTGGTAAATTGCAGTGCCCGCGAATCGCGGGCACACCTGCATCCATTCGGGAACTGTCTATGTGGTTACGGACAGGATCAGGACGGAGCGAGCATGGCGGCTTTCCGAATCGTAGAAAAATCGCAAACGATATCGTATCCGCGCGGGGCGCACGTCTTGCACTTGGTGCTCGTTCTACTTTTCAACTTTGCGTTGCTCGACTCGATTCTTGCTTTCTAGTTTCAACATTTTTCCCCGTTTCCGTGGCATATCCTGGCGATGCATATTGCAGGACAGCCGTTGCTGCGCAAGGGTGGCTACCCGTTGCGTTTGCTGGTCCCCAGATGTATGGCTAAAAAATCGTCAACTGGCTGAATCGTGTTGATTTGAGTGCCGAGAGACCCGAGGGCACCTGGGAGCGGGATGGGTATCAGAGTAACGCCTATATCAAGAAAGACTTCAGTTGGCGCGATATCCTCTAGCATCACGCGAAGTCGAGTGTCACAAAAGTGTCATAAAAAGTTCATGATAGTGTCATGAACTTTCGGTATGATTGGCAGCGCATAGGGATTTCTGATTGTGAAGTCTCCTACTATGCTGCAGTGACTTTGATAACGCCATCTTCGGAGGTTTTATGTTGCCAGGTTTCAAGAAGACCGTCGCTCACGCCATGAAGGGCGCCGTTGTTGCGTCCCTCCTCGGCCTTGCTGCCACCGCCGCTACGCCCGCTGTTGCGGCTCCGCAGGTTAGCCTGCTGGAGACCGGTTCCACCCTGTTGTACCCCCTATTCAACCTGTGGGTGCCGGAGTACACCAAGATGCATCCCAACGTGAAGATCACCACCCAGGGTACCGGTAGCGGCACGGGTATTGCCCAGTCCATCTCTGGCGTGGCCCAGATCGGTGCGTCCGATGCCTACATGTCGGATGCCCAGGTGAAGATGCATCCGATGTTGAACATCCCCCTGGCCATCTCCATCCAGATGATCAACTACAATCTGCCGGGTCTGAACAAGAAGCACATCAAGCTCTCCGGGCCGGTGCTGGCGGGCATCTATTCCGGCAAGATCACCAACTGGGATGATCCTGAGATCGCCAAGATGAATCCCGGCATCAAGCTGCCCAATCACAAGATCATCCCGATCCATCGTACCGATGGTTCCGGTGACACCTTCATCTTCACCACCTACCTCTCCGACACCGATGCCACCTGGGCCAAGAGCGTTGGCTACAGCACCACGGTGAGCTGGCCGACCGTACAGGGCGGAATCGGCGCCGTCGGCAACCCCGGAATGGTCGAAGCCCTGAAGTCCACCCCCTATGGTGTGGCCTACATCGGCATCAGCTGGAAGGAGCCGGTAGAGAAGGCGGGTCTGGGTATCGCCATGCTGAAGAATCGTGACGGTAACTTTGTGTTGCCCACCGTGGAGAACGCGAAGGCGGCCGCCGGCGAAATGGTCAGCAAGACCCCGGCCGATGAGCGGATCAGCCTGGTCTATGCCCCGGGCAAGAACTCCTATCCGATCATCAACTATGAATATGCCATCGTGAAGAAGCAGCAGCCGAATCCAGAAACCGCTGCGGCCCTGAAGGATTTCCTCAACTGGGCGCTCGATCCCAAGGGTGGCAACGCCTTGCACTTCATGGAAAAGGTACACTTCGTACCGCTACCGGAGAGTGCTGTGGAGTTGTCCCGCAAGCAGGTTGCCGAGATTCAGTAAATTTTCGGCCCGGGAGCCTGGGTCTGCGACCCGGGCTCTCCACAGAATAAACGACGCGGCCCTTTTGTCGGAAGTGCCGCGCGTTTATTATGAGACCTGCTCCACCGGAGGGTGAACATGAAGGTTTCCGTTTTTCGCTTTGGATTAGTAGGCACGGCCAGCTTTCTGCCGTTATCACTCATCCTTCTCGTGGTTTTTCTGACGGCCTATTCCTGGCCTGCGATTCACTACAATGGCCTGCAATTTTTGTGGACTAACGATTGGAATCTCGGCAATCTCTATGGCAATCCGGTCATGATCCACGGCCAACAAGTCATGCCGGGTGCACGCTACGGAATCTGGTTTCTTGTTGTTGGCACCTTGGCTAGCTCCTTCCTTGCCCTTCTGTTTGCACTTCCGATTGCGGTGGGTGCCGCCTATTTTCTCGTCGAGATGATGCCCAAATGGCTTTCCGGACCGCTCGCACTGCTGGTCGATTTGTTGGCGGCCATCCCCAGTGTGGTTTTCGGACTGTGGGGATATGTGTTGCTGATCCCCCTTTTGGGTCAGACGGTATTTCCATGGATGACCCAGCACATTGGGTTTATTCCTTATCTGGGTGGCAGCCCAGGCAGTGGCTACGGCTTGTTGACCACCGCCATCGTCCTGGCGTTCATGATCGTGCCGCTGATCTCGGCGACGATGCGTGAAGGTATCAGCGCCATCGAGCCATCTCTCAAGGAAGCGGGGCTGGGCCTCGGGCTGAATCGCCTGGAGGTGCTGTGGAATATCATCCTGCCCAAGCTCAAGACGACCCTGGTCGGCGTCTCCATTCTGGCTCTGGGACGTGCCCTCGGCGAAACCATGGCTGTCGTTATGGTCAGTGGTAATGCCCTCAACTATCTGCCAAACAACATCTACACCCCGATATCCACCATGGCAGCGTTTATCGTCTCGCAGTTGGAGAGTGCCCTGCAGGATCCCACCAACATGGCGGTGGAAGCCTTGGCGGAGATCGCTCTGGTGCTTCTCCTGCTTACCGTGATTGTAAATATCATTGCCCGTATGATCCTCTGGGGAGCGAAGGTGCGCTCATGAGTACATCCAATCTCACGACGTCCATGACCGCCAGCGTCGGTTCTACCCGCCGGCAAATCCGCGTTTCCTGGAAACGTCATCTCTTTCGTACCCTCGGCACCGCCTTTGTCTGGTTCAGTTTCGTCATCGTTGCCGTTGCTTTCCTGTCCATCATATTGGATGTATTCCTCAAGGCATTGCCCGGATTGAAGCTTAGTCTTCTGACCGAGGTGAGCACGGGGATGGGCGGTGGCCTGAAAAATGCCATCGAAGGTACCCTCGTTCTTTCTCTCGGTTCCCTGCTGATCTCGGCGCCCATCGGCATTGCGGCGGGTATCTACCTGAGCGAGTTCGGTAGCGGCTTCGCCGGTAAATCCCTGCGTTTTCTGTCCGATGTTCTGGTGGGCGTTCCATCCATTGTGTTGGGTTACGTGGGGTATATCACCATGGTGATCTATCTCGGTTGGCAGTTTTCCGTGGCGGCCGGCATCATTACCCTGAGTGTCATGCTGTTACCGTATATTGCCCGTACCACCGAGATGGCGCTGAGCAATATCCCGCAAGCCGTGCGAGAGGCGGGCTTTGGTATTGGCGCGGGCGAAGGCACGGTGATATTACAGATTCTTCTGCCCGGAGCCATGCCAGCGGTCATGACGGGGTTGTTTTACGCCTTGGCCCTCTCGATGGGGGAGACGGCGCCGCTGATCTATACCGCAGGATGGTCCAATTACATGTGGAATGGGCAGTTGACCAACCAGCCGATTGGGTACTTGACCTACGTCATCTGGACTTTTATCAACGAGCCTTTTGAAGAGGCCCACATCCTCGCCTTTGCGGCAGCGTTTTTGATTACCATGGTGGTACTGGGACTGATATTGCTCGGGCGTTGGCTGATGGTGCAGCAGTTGCGTAAGCGTGGCGCTTACCAATAAAAGCTAGTTCGTCAGTTAGTTCAAGGAAGGGTAAACCCCGCCGCGCGCAACATGGCTGACAAGCGAATGAGGGGAAGGCCAATGATGGCATTGGGGTCTTCTCCCTCCATGCGCTCGATCAGACAAATACCTAGTCCTTCGGAGCGCAGGCTCCCAGCGCAATCGAATGGTTGCTCTTTCTCGATGTAGCGGACAATCTCGTCTTCGCCAAATTTGCGCATCAACACGTGGTAGGGAATCAATTCGGTCTGCGCGTCACCGGACGGACCCAGCAGACAGAGACCATTCAACAGCTCTACTTTTTTTCCCTGCATCATCTGTAACTGGGCAAAGGCCTGTTCGGCAGAACCCGACTTGCCCAACAGGGCGCCGTCGCAACGTACCAGCTGGTCAGCGCCAATGACCCAGGCTTCCGGGTGTTGCTGCCAGACCACGCGGGCCTTTTCATGGGCGAGGCGTTGTACGAGTGCCTCCGGTGCTTCCTCAGTCTTGCGGCTCTCATCAATCGCCGGCGACTGCCAGGTAAAGGGGATGCCCAGGCGGGCGAGCAATTCCCGTCGGTAGGGACTGGAAGAGGCTAGGATAAGCTGCATATCAGCCGGTATTACGCTGCCCGGCGGCAATCGCGTTGATGCTGCGCAGCAAGGGGTCGAGCCAGGTTTCGCGGAACTCGGGAGGGGTATCCTCGTTGCGGTACCGCCGGAGCAGGGCAAGCTGGATATGGTTCAGTGGCTCCATGTAGACGTTGCGGCGCTGCAGGGAGAAGGCCAGTACCGGGTTTTCTTCGAGCAACTCTTGCTTCTCCTGGATGAGTAGGGTCTCCTGCATACTAACCATAAATTCTGCATGGATTTTCGCAAAGATCTGCTGCGCGCACTTCTGATCGCGAGGTAGCGTCGCATATTCCGCGGCAAGTGTCATATCCGCTTTTGCCATCGCCATGGTGATATTGCCCAGCAAGGAATGAAAAAATGGCCAGCGCTGGTACATTTTTCGCAGAAGCTCCAGACGTTCGGGGTCTTCGCCACGCCAGCTGCGAATGGCCGAGCCCAGTCCAAACCAGGCCGGCAAAACATGCCGCGACTGTGCCCAGGCAAAGACCCAGGGAATCGCGCGGATCGAGTTCATCGAGCGGTCGCCACGCTGACGATGCGAGGGACGGGAACCGATGTTCATATGGGCGATCTCGTTCAGCGGAGTGGCTTCGTAGAAGTAATCCATAAAGCCCGGAGTTTGTTGAATCAGTTCGCGGTAGACCGCTTCGCCGGCCTTAGTGAGTTCAGCCATGACTTTGAGGAAGCTGGGATTATCGGTTGGCACCGCCTGTATCAAACCAAAGCTGGCGCGCATCAATCCGGTCACGCCGACGGTTAGCTCATATACTGCGGTTTCCAGGTTGGCATATTTGAACGAAAGCACCTCTCCCTGCTCGGTAATCTTGATCTGCCCGCGGACGGTATTGGCCGGCTGCGCCAGAATGGCTTCGTGGGTAGGTCCACCGCCGCGGCCGACGCTCCCGCCGCGGCCGTGAAAGACCCGGATATGAATGCGCCGGCGATCTGCCAGCGCGCTCAGTTCGAGCTGTGCTTGGTATAACGACCAGCTTGAGGAGAGAATGCCGCCATCCTTGCAGGAGTCCGAGTATCCCAGCATGACTTCCTGCACATTTTCCTGGCTGCGCAGGATCTCGGCATACTCCGGATTGTCGAGTAACCTTCCCATTACGGCTTCCATGCGTTCGAGATCGTGGATGGTCTCAAACAGCGGAGTGACTGCGATCTCGCTATACAAGCCTTGGCGTGACCAGCCGGCAAGGCCAAATTCTTTTGCTAAGACCAGGACTTCCAGAATATGGCTGGCCTCGTGGGTCATCGATACCACGTAATTCCCAAACGCGCGTTCTCCGACCTCCCGGCGCAACTGGCCGATACACTTGAACATCGCGCAGGTCTCCAGCGCTATTGGAGAGATTTGGTCGGGCACGCCTTCGACCAGTCTACCGGGCTTGCGCAGGGCATCACTCAACACAGCAAGTTTCTGTTCTTCCTCCATCTCGGCATAACCCTGAAACTCCGCTATCCCTGCAAAGAGTTCCGTGAGGGTGCGGGTATGTACGGTCGACTCTTGCCGAATATCCAGCGACGCCAGGTGGAATCCGAAGGTTTCTACCAGCCAAACGAGGTCCTGCACCGTATGATTGGCGATGTATTCATCACCGTGGCCGCGCAGAGAGTCACGAACCAATATCAGATCGGCGAGAAAGTCCTGGTCACTGATGTACGCCGGAGTATCCGCCGCAAAGCCGCTGCCACTTTGACCATTTTCGAGCTGGTGCAGACGCAGATCAAGCCGGGTCATCATGTAGCGCAACTTCCGCCGGTATGGCTCGCTGGGAAAGCGTTGATTCACCCATTCCGCAAGCTCTGGAAAGTCGTCGGCGTCCTTCTCCAGGGAGGCGAGGAGGATCGGCGAAATGTTGCAAAAGCGCGCCGAGTGCCCTAATAGTGGATAGAGTTCGGAGAGACGCCGCTGGTACTCGCGGAGGACCTCGATACTCTGCGTGCGCAGGGTCCAGCCGGTGATGGCCGCGGTCACGTTGGGGTTGCCATCGCGATCCCCGCCGATCCAGGAGCCGAAGCGAATGAAAGCGGGAATATCGACCTGCCGATCGCCGTACACCCGGCGCGCTGCACGCCGGGCGGCGTGATAGGTCATCGGTACTGCCTGAAAGAGACTGTCGCGAAAATAGAAGAGGCCATTTTCGACTTCGTCCTGCACCTGCGGTTGGTTAGTCCGCACCTCCTCCGTCTCCCAGAGGATCTGAATCTGCGCTTGCAGTTGACGCAGCACGTCACCTTCTTCCTCTTCGGTCAAGGTCGGGTCATCCAGGGCCTTGCTGGTGAGGAAGATCCGTCGCAGAGCATGCAGTACGGTGCGGCGCTTGGACTCGGTAGGATGCGCCGTAAAAACCGGCAGGTAGCGCAGCTGGCCCAGCAGAAACTGCAGCTGTCCGGCATTTATGCCGGCCTCCTGCAAACGCCGGAAGGTATCTTCAAAGGAGCCAACCCAAAGCCCGCCGCCGCGCTGCAACAAGCGACGCCGCTGTACATGCTGGAACTCCTCCTCGGCGATGTTGACCAAACTGAAGTACGTGTTGAATGCACGGATGACAAGTACGAGGTCATCCTGGGGCAGGGCATCGATGAAACGGGCAAGGCGCTGACGAAGCTTGGCATCTTCCCGGCGATGCAGGCGGATGTAGCCCTGGCGAAGCTGCTCTACGGCGCTGAATACCCGCTCGCCGGCCTGCTCGCGCAACACCTCTCCCAGAATGTTTCCCAAGCGTTTTACGCGAGCACGCAACGCGCGGTCGCTGGTTAGTTTTTTGGCGTCCACAAACTCTCCCCGGTACGGAATGTTGGCATGGGTGGTAATGCAGAGAACTTATCGGCAATCCGGCAAAAGGTCAAAGACCCGTCCTGACGAAGTCTACGCGACGGGGGTGTTGGCATGCTGTCAGCACGGTCTCTTCCCCATAGCGCACCGACATCTTTTGAGTTAGGCTAAGGACACTAGCCGATGGCACAATTTGCGTAAAAAAGGAGACAATAGTGGCCAGTCAACAAAAAGGGCAAATTTTGCAAGACCCTTTCCTCAATCTGTTGCGTAAGGAGCACGTTCCGGTAGCCATCTATCTGGTCAACGGCATCAAGTTGCAGGGCTTTGTCGAATCCTTCGACCAGTTCGTTGTGCTGTTGCGCAACAATGTCAGCCAGATGATCTATAAGCACGCGATTTCCACGGTGGTCCCCAGTCGCGACGTGCGCTTGCCACTGCCGGAAGTGGAAGGCGAAGCGACTGCCGGAGATGAGGCCGCAGACTGAGTCAGAGCCCAGGGATTCAGCGGTCGCATCGGGACCGCTGCTTACTGATTCACCTTTCTACGCCCGGGGGTCCGGCGGACGATGGTGGAGAGGAGTTTCAGCAGTTGGCGGCAGACACTGGTGCCGAAATACTGGGCCTGTGGACGGTGTCGCGCGCGCGCCTGGATCCCGCCACTTGTGTTGGAAGTGGCAAAGTTCAGGAAATTGCCGATTTTGTGCGTGCCAACGCGGTCGATCTGATTCTTTTTGACCGTCCGCTGAGTCCGATTCAGGAACGGAACCTGGAGCGCGCCTGTGCTGCGCGGGTCATCGACCGGGTGGGACTCATCCTCGACATTTTTGCCCGGCGTGCGCGTACGCACGAGGGACAACTGCAGGTCGAACTGGCACAACTGGATCACTTGCGCACCCGGCTTGTGCGTGGCTGGACCCACCTCGAGCGGCAGCGGGGTGGCATCGGCCTGCGCGGACCTGGCGAAACGCAGCTGGAAACAGATCGCCGCTTGATTGGTGTGCGGATTCGCATCTTGCGCGAGCGGTTGGCACGGGTCGCTGCCCAGCGAGCCACGCAGCGACGCGCTCGGCTGCGTGCACCTGCGCCCACGGTTGCCTTGGTTGGCTATACCAACGCTGGAAAATCTTCGCTTTTCAATGTGCTGACGGCAAATGATCAGTATGCCGCCGATCAGCTCTTTGCCACACTGGATCCTGCTATTCGTCGCCTCTCCGGCAATGGACCGACTAGCTTGCTGGCTGATACCGTGGGATTTCTGCGCGATCTGCCGACGGAGTTGATCGCCGCTTTTCGCGCTACCCTGGAAGAGGTGGGGCAGGCCCAATTGCTGCTGCACGTCATTGACGCAGCGGCGCCCGATCGCGATGCGCAAATTCTTGCGGTGGAAAACGCTCTTGTCGAGATTGGCGCGGCCGGCGTGCCGCGTCTACGCGTATTCAACAAGATCGATCTGTTGGGTGAGGAGGCGCGAGAACGGGTAGATGAAACTGGCCAGGTGAGCGATCTCTGGCTCAGTGCTCATAGCGGTGCCGGCGTGGCCCGCCTGGCGGAAGTAATCACTCGGCGCTTGCACGGTACCCGCCTGCGTCTGCGTTGTACGCTGCGACCAGAGGCGGGGGCGCTGCGCGCACGCCTCTTTCGTGAGGCCGCGGTCCTGGAGGAACGTTTCGATAGCGAGGGGAGTGATCACCTGCTCATCGAAATCGACCAACAAACCTGGGCCGGTTTGCAGGCAGAAATCGGGGCAGAGAGTTGTCAGCGGGAGGATCTGCCTTCTACAATGCGCCCATAGTCCGGGGTAAGGAGAGCGGGATGCCGTGGAGTGATCCAGGCGGAAACGGTAAACAAGACGGTAACGGCAGCAATAAGGGTCCCTTGGGACGGCGTCCCGGAAATTCCGGCGCAAGCTGGAATATCGACAAGATCACCAAAGAACTGCGCAAGCTCGGCGGCAAACTGTCGTCGTCTCCCGGATCTGGACCGCGACGAAAAATTCCTTTTCTTCGTTGGTTTCCCCTAATCGTGGTGCTTGTGCTGATTGGCGTCTGGCTGCTCTCCGGCTTCTATCAAGTCGGCAGCGGTCAGGAGGGCATCGTGCTGCGCTTCGGTCGTGTGGTCGCCACCGTGCCGCCGGGAAGCCACTATCATTGGCCCAGTCCCATCGAGATGGTTGAGACCGTCGAGGTTGGGCGCAGCCGGCGCTTGGTCCTGGGCTACGGGGATTCGGGAGAGGCACTCAGCCCAGGTCGCATCCTCACCAGCAATAATGAGGTAGTCGATGTGCGCTATGCCGCGGATTACCGCATTGCGCATCCCCGCGACTTTCTTTTTGCCAGCAGTAATCCGCAGCAATATCTGGCTTTTGTATTGAGCGCTGCATTGCGCCAGGTGACTAGCGGCATGAGTTCTCAACAGCTGCTTGCCATGGCACACGCGCCGCTCGAACAGCAGCTTCTGCAGAAGGCACAAAATCTCCTGGCCGGCAGCGATAGTGGCATCAGCCTGCAATCCGTGCAGATCATCGAACTCACCCATCCGAAGGCGCTGGATGCCGAGTACGAGAAGATTACCAAGGCGCGCAAGGATGCTGCAGAGCAAGCCGAGCAGGCGAAGGCAGATACCGCCAAGACACTGCTTGCCGCCAAGACTGAGGCCGCCAAGATGACCGATCGCGCCAGCGTGCAGGCAGAACAGTTGCTCGGTAAGGCACAAGGAGACGTCGCACGTTTCAATGCCGTCTACCAGGCCTATCAGCAGGATCCGCAAATCAGCACCAAGCAGATGTATCTGCAGACCATGCAGGACATACTGGCTAAGGCAGGCAAGATCGTCGTGGCGGATGGAAATGGTGCGCAGGTGGCAGTACAGGTTGCTGCACCTACCCAGTCAGCCCCGGCAGGCAAAGCCAGTGCCCCCACCAGCAGTGGAGATAAGGCCTCATGAAACCGATGACCTGGGGCTGGATAGCCCTGGCAGTTGCTGTTTTGCTCTACCTGCTATCCGCCAGTTTCTACCAGCTGCGTCCAGGGCAGAGTGCGGTCATTCTCAACGCCGGGCACGTAGCAGCGGAGCGCTCGCAGGCAGGCCTCTACGTCCACTGGCCTTTTTTACAATCGGTGCAGGTCATTGATACCCGTAGACGCAGCCAGAGCACCAAGGCAGTCACAGTCACGCCGGCTACGGGACCGAGTCTGCAGCTCGACTGTTTTGTGCAGTGGCACGTGAGCGACGCAGAAAAGTTTTACCAGCGGGGACTGAACACTGCCTTGGCCGAGAGCCAGATCAGTGATGTCGTGCAAGCCGCTCTCTCGCGCATCGTCGATAAAAATCCTGGCGTGACGCCAAGTAATGTCGTTCTGGACACTTGGCAGCAAACCTTGCGTAGCCAAGTGAGAGATTCTCTCGCGCGCGATGGCATTTCTCTGGATGAGCTGCATTTTCTGGAACTTGGCTTGACTGCAGAGGCGCAACAGGACGTCTATCGGCAAATGCGAACGGAACTGCAGAGCAAGCTTGCGGCGGAAGAGCTGGCCGGCAAGGAGCGGGTGGAGCAGATCAAAAATGCCGCTGATAAGGAACGCCAGCAAGTCCTCAGCCAGGCCTATGCCTCGGCGCAGCAAACCTTGGGCAAGGCGCAAGCACAGGCAGCCAAGCTCTATGCCGATGCCTACGGAAAAAATCCACGTTTTTATGCCTTTTATCGCAGTCTCGAGGTATTGCGTGATAGCACCAAGGCAGGCGACGTCTGGGTCCTGCCTGCCAACTCTCCGTTACTCCGCTATCTCCATGAGGGACTGCAAGGAGGCGGCAAGCCGTGAGCAAACGTAAAGATACCCTGGCGAGTTGGATCTTGCCCGCCGGTTTTGAGGATATGGGACCGCAGCAGGCGGCAGCGCTCGAAGGAAAGCGTCGTGAGTTGCTGGATCTCTTTGCATCCTGGGGATACCGACAGGTGATCCCGCCCATGCTGGAGCATCTGGAGGGCTTGCTGACTGGTAGCGCCATCGATCTCGATCTGGAAACCTGGAAGGTACTCGATCAGGCCAGTGGGCGTGTGCTGGGCTTCCGCTCGGATATGACGCCACAAATGGCGCGGATCGATGTGCAGATGGCACGCGGTGACGAGGCGCGACGCCTGAGTTACGCCGGCACCGTGTTGCGCGCACGCCCCGATGCCTTGGGCGGGAGCCGCGCGCCCTTTCAGGTGGGGGCCGAGATGTTTGGCGTCGCTAGTGCGGATGCCGATCTCGAGATTCTGAGCCTGATGGTGGAGAGCGTACAGCGCTGCTGTCCAGGTAGCGAACTGGTATTGGATCTGGGGCATGTCGCAATTCCGCAATGCCTGGCAGAAGCGTGCGGGCTTGGTCAGCAGGACCGAGAGGAGCTATTACGTTTCCTGGAACGCAAGGCCTGGCCGGATCTGCGACAGCTTCTGCAGGCGGATGCGGTGCCTCCGCAACAGACCGAGGCATTTCGAGCGTTGTCCGAACTGCATGGCGATCACGAAATCCTGGATCGCGCCCGGCAACGCTTTGCATCTTATCCCGTCATTCTGCGCGCCCTGGAAGAGCTCGATTTTGTCTGGAAAGTACTTGCCCAGCGCTATCCGCAGCTCTGCATTCGTGCGGATCTGGCGGAAATGCAGGGGCATCGCTACCACACCGGCATGCTCTTTGCCTTGTTTTCGCCGCAACGGGGCGCGGCGATTGCCCGCGGTGGGCGCTATGACGGTGTCGGCAAGGCCTTTGGCCGCTATCGTCCGGCGACCGGATTCAGTCTCGATTTACGTCCCTTGTTGCGCGATCTGAGCGAAGAAAGAAATTCTCCACGGGTCTGGGCCCCGGGTGGTTCCGACCCCAGCCTGTGGCAGGCCATACAGGATCTGCGTGCACAAGGGTATACCGTTGTCCAGGACCTGGCTGGTGGCGTCCCCGCGCAACCGCTGCCGGCAGGCTTCGACGCCTGCCTGGTAGTGGAGGGGGGGCGATGGACACTGGCCGGCCGCGAGCCTGAATTTCCCTTTTCTGCATCCTGATCTTTTGCGGAGTCGCTATCGATGTCCAGAAACGTAGTGGTAGTAGGCACCCAGTGGGGTGATGAGGGCAAGGGCAAGATTGTCGACTGGCTTACCGAGCAATGTCAGGCGGTTGCGCGCTTCCAGGGCGGCAACAATGCCGGTCACACTCTGGTCATCGCGGGCAAAAAGACGGTGCTGCATCTCATTCCGTCCGGTATCCTGCGGTCGGAGGTACAGTGTCTCATCGGTAACGGCGTGGTGCTCGATCCCGTGGCTTTGTTCGAAGAATTGGATCCATTGCTGGAAACCGTGCCAGATGCGGCCCAGCGCCTAGTCATTTCCGAGGCGTGCCCGCTGATCCTGCCCTATCACAAGCGGCTGGACCTTGCCCGTGAACGGGCCAAGGGGGAAGCGCGCATAGGGACTACCGGGCGAGGGATTGGGCCCGCTTATGAAGACAAGGTAGCGCGGCGGGCCTTGCGGGTGGCGGACCTGTTTCACCGGGAGCGTTTCGCGGCAAAACTGGGCGAGGCGCTCGACTATCACAACTTTGTTTTGCAGCACTACTTCAAGGAAAAACCAGAGGATTTCCATCAGACGCTGGAGCAGAGTCTCGCCTATGCGGAACGCCTGGCACCCATGGTTGCCGATGTCTCTCTGCGCCTCAGCCAGATTCAAGCGGCCGGTGGACGGATTCTGTTTGAAGGGGCGCAAGGGACCATGCTCGACGTCGACCACGGCACCTACCCGTTTGTCACCTCATCCAACACGGTGGCCGGGGCCGCTGCTGCCGGTACCGGGGTAGGGCCCGGCGAACTGGGCTACGTTCTCGGCATCACCAAGGCCTATACCACGCGCGTCGGCTCCGGCCCTTTTCCAACCGAGCTCTTCGATGACACCGGACGCTGGCTGGCAGAGAAGGGCGGCGAGGTAGGCGCCACGACCGGGCGGGCGCGGCGTTGTGGCTGGTTCGATGCCGTGGCCCTGCGCGCTTCCTGTCGAGTCAACGGGGTGAGCGGCCTATGCATGACCAAACTCGACGTGCTCGATGGCCTGGCAGAAATTCGTGTCGCTACCGGCTATCGGGTACGAGGTGCGGAGTGTCGTGAGCTACCTGGCGGCGCCGAATCGCTGGCGGATTGTGAACCTGTCTACGAAAGTTTTCCGGGCTGGTCGGATTCCACTGCCGGTGTTCAACGTTGGCAAGACCTGCCACAAAACGCGCGAAGCTATCTTGAAGCCCTGGCGGAGCTGGTGGAGCGGCCCTTGGCAATTGTTTCTACCGGGCCGGACCGAGCCCACACGATCCTCCGTGAGGCGTTTTTATGAGCTTGAGTTTCTTGTCTTTTCTTATCTGCATTGCGTAGTATGTGGCCTATCATTCCCAGTGGCTGTCATCAAAGTGTCATAAAACTGTCGCACTATTGTCATGGTTTTGGGTCATACTATTGTTTGCTGCAACCCGAACAGGGGGATTGAGGGATGCTCGAAACGCAAGTTCAGAAGGACATGGGTCGTAATACGAAAAAAGGGGAGCGCTCGCTGCGACTGTATCTCGCCCGCCATCAGGATGAGATCGAGGCCGCACAACGGCTGCGCTATCGGGTGTTCAGTGCGGAGTATGGCGCCCAGCTGAGTGGCCCGCCGGGAATCGATCAGGATGAGTATGATCCCTTCTGCGAGCACCTGATCGTCGAGGATGAGGTCCGTCAGGAGGTGGTTGGTACCTATCGTCTTTTCCTGCCCGAGCAAGTAGCCAACGTAGGCCGCTATTATGCGCAGACAGAATTTGACCTGTCGCGTCCCCTGGCCCTGGGCTCACGGGTCATGGAGCTCGGTCGCTCCTGCGTACATCCAGACTATCGTCAGGGAGCCGTGATCGTGCTGTTATGGTCTGGCTTGGCAGAGGCCATGGGCATGTGGGACATCGACCATCTCATGGGTTGCGCCAGCGTGCACAGCACCGATGGTCCGGCGCTTGGCGCCCTGTATCGCTCGCTGGAGCAGCAGATGGTGCCAGCAGAGCAGCGCGTCTTTCCCCTGCGCCAGGTACCCGGCTTCGATCCCGACGCCCAGGTGGAGCCCGTCGAGTTGCCGGCATTGCTGAAAGGCTACTTACGGGCAGGGGTGCGGCTGGGGGGCGAGCCGTATTGGGACCCCCAGTTCCATTGTGCTGACTTTTTTGTGTGGTGCGATTCGCGACTTATTACCTCGCGCTACCAGCAGCGTTTTCTGGATCCTGTGGTCCAAGGCAAATGATCTTTCGTCGGCGACGTATTTCCTCGTCTGCACAAGCGCAACTGATTCCCTATCCCAGCGACCGCATCCTGCGGCGCAGCAAACCACGTTTTTATCGCCGCTTGTGGCGTATCCCCGTCCTTGCCCTGCACCTGGCTTTGGCATTTCCCCTGAGCTGGTGGTACTACGGGCGCAAGGCGGAAATTGATGGATCTGCGTTGGCGGTATTTCGCTGGTGGTGTGGCGTTGCGCTGCGCATCCTGGGAATTCGGCTGCGGGTAGCGGGAGCCTTACCCGTGGCACCGACGATGTTGGCGGCCAACCACGTCTCTTATCTCGATATTCTTGCGCTTGCCGCGATCCGGCCAGGTCAGTTTGTCGCCAAAAAGGAGATGGAGTCCTGGCCTCTCTTTGGACGCTTGGCGCATCGCCTGGGAACCTTTTTCATTGACCGTGGCGATGCCCGGGCCAGCCAGCGGGTGTTGAAAGAGGCGACCAAGGTCCTTCGTGATGGCCGTATCCTGACCATCTTTCCCGAGGGAACGACAAGCGATGGTACAGACGTTGGCGACTTTTTTGCCGCTCCTTTCGAGACTGCCGTTAGTGCCAGCAGTATGGTGGTACCGGTTACCCTGCGTTATGAGGATGTCCTGCGTCCCGGGCATGCGGATCGGGTCTGCCCGTTCATTGGCGACGATACCCTTGCGGGACATCTGTGGCGGCTCACGGCATCGGCACCGCTCACCCTGCGCATCCACTTCGGTTCGCCCTTATCGCCCCAGCTGGGTCGAAGAGAGCTCGCCAAGGAGACCCAGCGTCTGATTCGCGAGTCGTTACAGCGGATGGAGGAGGGCGCTGCAGTGACCTATCTGGATCCGTATCGCCACCGCCTGCGCGAAGCCTGGAAGGCCTGGCGTCACGGTAGTCAGTCCCGCTAGGGCTTCAGGCCACATCAGTATTCTTCGTAGACGCTGTCGTTGCTGCAGCCGTTCCAGGCGTGTACGGTCTCTACCAGCAGTTCTACATTGTCTATTGGTGTTTGCGGCGTGATGCCGTGGCCCAAGTTGAAGATATGTCCTGGCCTTCCCGCATTCGCACAAAGGATATTTTCGATTTCAGCGCGCAACAGGGCGGCTTGACCATAAAGCGCAATCGGGTCGAGATTGCCCTGTACGGCGATCTTCTTACCCAGACGTGTGCGCGCCACGTCGATGTCGATGGTCCAATCTAAGCCGATGACGTTGGCACCGCTCGCCGCCATGCGCTCCAGCCAGTTACCCCCGCCTTTGCTGAAGAGGATGATGGGCAGCTCTTTGGCCTCTGGTGTGGCGCGCAGTCCAGCGATGACCCGCTGCATGGGGGCCAGAGAAAAACGCTCGTAGGCCCAAGTCGTCAACGTACCACCCCAGGTATCAAACAGCATCAGTGCCTGAGCGCCCGCCACAGCTTGCGCGTGCAGGTAGTTTGTCAGCGCCAGCACCAAGCGTTCGAGCAATGCCTCCAGGCTTTCCGGATCGGAATACATCCAAGCCTTTGCATGCAGGAAGTCGCGGCTCCCTCGGCCCTCGATCATGTAGCAGGCGAGGGTCCAGGGGCTGCCGGCAAAGCCAATGAGCGGGACCCGACCGTCCAGCTCCCGGCGGATGAGACGTACTGTATCCATGACGTAGCGTAGATCCTGCTCGGGATCGGGCTGCCCCAGGCGCCGCAGATCATTGGCCTGACGCAATGGATCGCGAAATACCGGACCTTCGCCCTCGAGGAAATCCAGTTCCATGCCCATGGCGTGGGGCACGGTGAGGATGTCGGAAAAGAGGATGGCGGCGTCGAGATCAAAGCGTCGCAGAGGTTGCAGTGTTACCTCACAGGCCAGCTCCGGCGTCTGGCAGAGCTCCAGAAAACCCGATACCTGGGTACGGGTGGCGCGATACTCTGGCAGGTAGCGCCCGGCCTGACGCATCAGCCAGACCGGCGTGCGATCCACCTCCTGTCCCCAGCAGGCCCGCAGGAAGCGATCTGACTTGCTCATTCTGCGGCACTCAAAAAATCGAGGATACCGTCGGCTGCCCGACGTCCTTCATCCACCGCTGTCACCACGAGGTCAGAGCCACGGTGCATGTCACCGCCCACAAAGACCTGGGGGTTGCTGGTCTGGAACTGGCTGTTGGCCGTCACCCGGCCGGCCTTGTCGGTGGCAATGCCAAAGTCGTCAAACCAGGCTGCGGGGGAGGGGTCGAAGCCGAAGGCAATGATCACGGCATCGGCGGGCAAAAGTTCTTCTGAGCCGGGCACGACTTCGGGGTAGCGGCGGCCTTTGCCATCGGCCGCACCGAGTTGCGTGCGCAAGACCTTGACCCCTTGCAGGCCAGACTCAGGGCTGTCAACAATCTCCACGGGCTGGCGGTTGAAGAGGAATTTCACTCCTTCCTCGCGGGCGTTACTGACTTCCCGGCGGGACCCGGGCATATTTTCTTCGTCACGGCGATAGACGCAACTGACCGCCGTCGCACCCTGCCGGATGGCCGTGCGCACACAATCCATGGCGGTGTCACCACCACCCAGCACGACCACGCGTTTGCCGGTAAGGTTGATATAGTGATGCAGAGGATCGGGCAGGGCCATCAGATGGGAGATATTGCCATTGAGGAAGTCCAGGGCCTTGTAGACGCCCGGCAGCTTCTCGCCGGGGAAATGTCCCTGCTTGGCCTTGTAGGTGCCCATGCCCAGGAACACAGCGTCGAAGTCGCGCAACAGATCGGCAAAGGGGACGTCCTTACCGACTTCCTGCCCAAGACGGAACTCGATGCCCATTTCCCGCAGCAGATCGGCGCGCCGCGCGACCACTTCCTTCTCCAGCTTGAAGGGGGGAATACCGAAGGTCAGTAGGCCACCCACGGCAGGGTAGCGGTCGAAGACCACTACATCGACGCCATTGCGGTTGAGGATATCGGCACAGCCGAGGCCCGCCGGCCCGGCGCCCACCACCGCCACGCGCTTGCCCAAACGCGCAACTGGCTCCTGTACCGGCTTCCAGCCGCGCGCCAGGGCTTCCTCGGTGATGAACTTTTCCAGGTTGCCGATGGTAACCGCGCCGTAGTCTTCGTTGAGAGTACAGGCGCCTTCGCAAAGGCGATCCTGGGGACAGATACGACCGCAGATTTCCGGCAGGGTGTTGGTACTGTGGGAAAGGGTTGCGGCCTCCTCGATACGGTTTTCGACAATCAACTGCAACCAGTTGGGAATATAGTTGTGCACCGGGCACTTCCACTCACAGTAGGGATTGCCGCAATGCAGACAACGGTCGGCCTGCAAACGGGCGCTGTCGAGATCGAAGACTTCATAGATCTCGCGGAAGGCCTCGCGACGCTCCTCCACCGGCAGTTTCTTGGGATCCTGCCGACCATCTTCCAAAAAAGCAAAATTATTCATGTCAATTCCTCGCGATGGACAGGGTCAGCTGGCTTCTTCGAGCAACACATCGAGCTTGGCCGCCTTGGGCACCACCAGCCAGACCTGTGCAACAAAACGCGACCAATTGTGCAGTAAATCCTGGGCCAGCAGGCTGCCAGTCCATTCTGCGTGACGCTTGATATGGCGCTTCAGTAAGACTTCATAGCCGCGCATGGACTCGGTATCGATACGATGGACATTGACCAGCTCGCCATTGACGCGATTGGGAAACTGGCCGTCGGCATCGCGTACGAAGGCGAGACCACCGGTCATGCCGGCACCGAAATTGACGCCAACCCGGCCGAGAATGATGACCTGACCGCCGGTCATGTATTCGCAGGCGTGGTCACCGGCGCCCTCGATGACCGCAATCGCACCGGAGTTGCGCACCGCAAAGCGCTCGCCGGCGCGGCCGGCGGCGTGCAGCATGCCACCGGTGGCGCCATAGAGGCAGGTGTTGCCGATGATGGCCGATTCTGCGGCAACATAGGGGGCATTTTCGGGCGGAGCGATGATGATGCGCCCACCATTCATGGCCTTGCCGACATAATCATTGGCATCGCCGTGCAGGCACAGGGTCATGCCCTGTACCGAAAAGGCACCAAAGGACTGACCAGCGGTGCCGTGCAGCTCGACATGAATGCAGTCATCGGGCAAGCCGGCATTGCCATAGCGTTTGGCAATCTCGCCTCCGAGCCTTGCGGCAATGGAGCGGTGGGTGTTCTGAATGTGGTAGTGCAGCCGCGTGGGGATCTTTTCCTCCAGGGCCGGACGGGCATCGGCCACGATCTGCTCGGCGAGTTCACCGCGGTCGAAAGGCGGATTGCGATCCTGTTGATGGATGTTGTGATCAGCATTTTCCAGCGTGGCATTGCCGAGCAGGGGGCGCAGATCCAGGGCGGCCTGCTTTTCCGTAATAGCCTTGCCGATCTCCAGCAGGTCACTACGTCCGACTAGGTCGTCAAAGCGACGAATGCCGAGTTCGGCCATGATCTCCCGCACTTCTTCGGCAACGAAACGGAAGTAGTTGATGACTAGTTCCGGCAGTCCCTTGAAATGCTTACGCAGGGTCTCATCCTGGGTAGCCACGCCCGTGGCGCAGTTGTTGAGGTGGCAGATCCGCAGATACTTGCAGCCGAGCACGATCATCGGTGCGGTACCAAAGCCGAAACTCTCGGCGCCGAGCAGGGCGCCTTTCACCACATCGAGCCCGGTCTTGAAGCCGCCGTCGGCCTGCAGACGCACGCGATGGCGCAGGAAGTTCTTACGCAGAGTGACCTGGGTTTCCGCCAGCCCTAGCTCCCAGGGGGAACCGGCATACTTGACCGAAGTCAGTGGACTGGCACCGGTTCCGCCATCGTAGCCAGCAATGGTGATGCGGTCGGCATAGGCCTTGGCTACCCCGGCAGCAACGGTTCCCACCCCGGCTTCGGAGACCAGTTTGACCGAGACATAGGCGCCGGGATTGACCTGCTTGAGATCAAAAATGAGCTGTGCCAGGTCTTCGATGGAGTAGATGTCATGGTGCGGTGGCGGGCTGATCAGCGCCACACCTTCCTTGGCGTAGCGCAGGCGCGCGATGATGCCGCTGACCTTGTGACCAGGCAACTGACCGCCTTCGCCGGGCTTGGCGCCTTGGGCGATCTTGATTTGCAGCTCTTCGGCATTAACCGCGTACTCCGGCGTCACGCCAAAACGGCCAGAGGCAATCTGCTTGATTTTGCTGACCTTGTTGTTGTGATAGCGGGCAGGATCCTCACCGCCTTCGCCGGAGTTGGAGCGCCCACCGATGGTATTCATGGCAATCGCCAGGGCCTCGTGGGCTTCGGGAGAGAGCGCACCCAGGGACATCGCGGCGGTATCAAAGCGCGGAGTAATGGCCTCGACCGGTTCCACTTCATGCAAGGGGATCGCCTTTCCACCGCGCAGATTCAGTAGATCGCGGAGATTGGTGACCGGCCGTCCATTCACCAGCTCGGCGAAGCTGCGATAGTCCTCCTGGCGGCCAGAACGGGTGGCGGCCTGCAGACTGGCAACCACATCCGGGTTGTAGGCGTGGTATTCGCCGCCATAGATATATTTCAGCTGACCGCCGGCACTCATTCGTCGATGCGGATGCCAGGCATCTGCCAGCAGGCGCCGTACGTCCGCCTCCAGATGCCGAAAATCCGCGCCCTCAATGCGGCTGACTGTACCGCGAAAACAGCGTTCCACCACCCGCAACGATAGGCCTAACGCCTCAAAGAGCTGGCTACTGCGATAGGAGGCGAGAGTGGAGATCCCCATCTTGGAAAGAATCTTGTACAAGCCTTTGTCGATGCCTTTGCGATAATTGGCCAAGGCCTTGCTTACTCCCACAGGCTGGCTGAAGGCACGGCGCTCGGCCAGGCTGCGCACAATGGCGTAGGCGAGGTAGGGATACACTGCAGTAGCGCCGTAGCCGATGAGAGTGGCGAAATGATGGGGATCACGGGCGTGGGCGGTAGCAACGAGAATGTTGCAGCGAGTACGCAAGCCTGCGTCGATCAGAGCGTGATGCACCGCACCCACCGCCATGAGCGCGGGGATATAGACCTGATCCTTCTGCAATCCGCTGTCGTCCAGTACCACGATGACGGCCCCAGCTTGCACCCCGGCCACGACTTCGGCACAGAGGCTGCTGACCGCCGATTCGAGGTCAGCACTGCTCGGATAGCAGATGTTGAAAATCTGCGCCCGGAAGGCGGGCTCCGAACGCGAAATCAACGCCTGAAAGGCCGCATCGGATAGTACTGGGGAGTGCACCTCGATACGCCGCGCATACTCCGGGCGCTCGGCAAAGAGATTGCTTTCCGTCCCCAGAATGGCATTCAGGGACATGACCAAGGATTCCCGCAACGGGTCGATCGGCGGGTTGGTAACCTGGGCGAACTGCTGGCGGAAATAGTCGGCCAAGTGCCGCGGCTGGGTGGAAAGCACTGCCACCGGGGTGTCATCCCCCATGGAGCCAACTGCCTCTTGGCCTCCTTCGGCGAGCACCCGAATGACCTGGTCTTCCTCTTCCATGCTCACGCCAAAGGCCTTTTCCCAGGCAACCAGATCCGCTACGGGACGAGCGATTTCCGGTGCATCGTCGTCTACATCGAGATGTTCGGCATATTCTGCCAGCCAGTCGCCGTAGGGGACGCTGTTCTGGATACGCAGGTCGATACTGGTGTTGTCCAGTAGCTGGCCGTTGCGCAGGTCTACCGCAAGTATTTGCCCCGGCCCCACCCGTCCCTGGGCGGTGATATCCTGGTGTGTGTAGTCGAACACCCCCACTTCCGAAGCGATATTGATGATGCGGTCGCGGGTGATGACGTAGCGCGCCGGTCGCAGGCCGTTGCGGTCCAGGGCGCAGACCGCCATCTGGCCGTTGTTGAGCACCAAACCGGCGGGGCCATCCCACGCTTCCATGCGCATGGAGTGGTATTCATAGAAGGCGCGCAGTTCCGGGGCCATGTTGGGGACATTGTGCCAAGCTGGCGGAACCAGCAGGCGCAGGGCCTTGAAGAAGTCCATCCCACCCTGCACCAGCAATTCGAGCATGTTGTCCAAGCTGAAGGAATCACTGCCGCCACCCACCGCTGGCAGCACCTCGTCCATGGGCAGGAGATCGGATTGCAGCAGGGGGGCCCGTGCCCGGGCCCAGTTACGGTTGCCCTGAATAGTGTTCAGCTCGCCGTTGTGGGCGAGAATCCGGAAGGGTTGGCATAAACGCCATTCCGGCCAGGTATTGGTGGAGAAGCGTTGATGGTAGCTGACCAGCGCCGAGGCAAAACGTGGGTCGCGCAGATCAGGATAAAAATCCGGCAGATGCTCGGGCATGACCAGCCCTTTGTAGCCGATCACCCGGCTGGAGCAGGTGACTGCAAAGAAATCGCTGTCAGACGCACAGCGTTTTTCTACCCGCCGGCGCAGACGGTAACAGAGGCGTTCGAAGGCATCGTCGTCTGCTTCCTTACTGCTGAGGAATGCCTGCTCGACGCCAGGGAGAGTCTTCAACGCCTCCGCACCGCAGGCTTCGGCCACGGTGGGCACTGCGCGCCAGCCAAGGAGGGTAAGGTCCAGGGCTTGCGCTTCTTCTGCAACGATCTGGCGGATTCCTTCCGCCCGCTGCACATCGCGAGGCAGAAAAAACTGCCCAACGGCAAAGCGTGATGGCAGCGTAATGCCCGACTCGGTCGCCACGGCGCGGAAAAACTCCTGCGGCATCTGGATGAGCAGGCCGCAACCATCCCCACTTTTGCCATCGGCGGCAACCGCTCCACGGTGCGTCAGGCGGGCCAACGAGCCGATGGCCGTGGCCACGATGCCGTGACTGGCCTGGTTGTCCATCTGGGCAATGAGGCCAAAACCACAAGAATCGCGTTCAAAATCTGGAGAGTAGAGATTGTTTGTCATGCTTTCACCATCGGCCGGACCATTCCCTCCCGCCCTATGGCGAAAGGGCTACCATTATAAGCCGCTGATGCAGCAGAAACCAAGCCGCTTCGGTAATCCACTGTGGCTAGCGGCGGTTTACGACTCGGGGTCGGCGAGCAGTAGATGTGGTCTGCGCGTTCGCCCGTCCTCGGTCTGGTAGAAGAGCAGCTCGCCGCGGGGTTGGTTTTCGCCTTCGTTAGAACGCGGGTAGCATTCTCGCAATTCACTTCGACGGCCTCGATGGCAGAGCGCGCTGATTTTACAATGCCAAGTAAACATCAATGTAATACCAAAATTACGTTGGAGAAATTCGCCGATCTGAGAGTTTCCACCAAGGAGGACGATCAGATAGTAGCCTAAGGCCGTAGGCGGCAAAACTAAAGGCAAGGTTGCAGCAGCATCGAGCCAGTCACGTCCCCAGAAACGGATACGTGCGAGTAACCAACCAAGGCCGACCCCAAGAATCATGCTTATCGAGGTGGCACAGCTGGCCACCTTGATGGTCAGCCCTAAAGGCGCCAACTCTGCTGCGCTGGGAATCATTTTTTTTCAGTAGGGCGAATATCTATTGCAAAGTCCGCCGGAGTGGCATAGTAGATGGCACTGCTCACCAAGGCATCGACGCCGGTATTGGCGTAGTCTTCGAGGTTGCCATCGTCAATACCTCCCGCTGCGAAGAGTTTCAGGTGCGGATATTCCGCGCGTAAGGCCATCGCCCAGTCATGTAATAGGTCCGCCGGGAACTTATCGAACTGCAGTCCTGCAACGCCGCGCTGAGCGAATTGTCTCGCGTCCGCCAATTTACTGTGTCCCATCTCCAATTCGACGATAATGGGGATTGCGGTCCGGGTCGCTGGGGGGCGCTCCTGCAGTTGTTCGTGCAGGCCTGCCAGCCCTCCCAGGAAGTTACTGTGTTGCCGAAAGAGGAGAATGCTTTCCGAGAGCCCGAGGCGATGGGGGTAGACTCCGCCCACCGCCGCTGCGGCGATTGCCAGGCGTCGAATTCCCGGGAAGTGCTTGCGGGTTCCGACCACGATGACCTGGGCCGAAACCCTCTGTACTCGTTGTTGCCAGTGTTGGGCCCGTTGTGCAATGCCGCTGGAATAGGAAAGGAGACCAGCGACGATTTTCCATGCTCCATGTAGCTCATAGGCCGTGCCAACGGCGCTGAGCACGAGATCACCCGGCGAGATTGTCGAACCGGAAGGAAGGCAGTCCAGCACTTCGGCGCCGAATTGGCCAAGGATTTGCGCCGCAGGCTCAACCCCAGCCAATAGTGTTGCCTCTCGCGCATGTACCGAAAGAACGCCTTTTTGCCTGCCAATACCGAGAAATTCGGTGCTCAGATCCAAATAGGGTAGATCCTCTTGAAGAAGTGCACTAATTTCCGCTGGAGTAAGGATAATCAAGGCAGTACCCCCTCTACTGGAAGAAACCCATGGCGACGAAAAATCTCTTGAGCCGTCGCATATCGCAGATAATGGACGAATTGTTGTAGTAGGTTTCCTGATGCGCCAAAATTATAGAGGAGTTTTACCCCGGGATGAGAAGAGATAAACCCTGCGCTTACCTGAGGCAGGATCTTGGTAAGACTGCCCGCTGCCGAAATGATCAAATCTTCGGCAGAGGCGGGAATGCTGGCTGACGATAGCAGCAGGCAAATGCCGAGGAGCAGGGCTTGCAGTGGTTTACGGGAATGCATGGTTCATCCTTCTTGGTCTTCAGCAGCGCTCGATACCAACTTCGGTAGCTTTGATGACGGCGCAGACTTCCTGGCCAACGGAAAGCCCCATATCCGTAACGCTGCGGGTGGTGATGACCGAACTGACGATGCCAATGGAAGTTTCCAATTCCAGCTCAGATACCACACTGCCTTCGACGATCTGGGGGATCTTCCCTTTGAGATGATTGCGTAGACTAGTTTCCATACAGTCTCCTCTCAATGTTGAATACAGGTGGGAAAGATGTAAACCAACGTCGATATATATGAGAATATATAACAAATGGCCGTCGCTGTCCAGTACTGGGATACGCAAAAGCAGGATCAGTTCGTTCCCAGAATCGGAGTATGCAAATCTCAAGAGTAAATTGAGCTTCTGGAATGTACGAAATCAGACAAAATGTCATAGTTATGATAATCTGTTGTTTGATTGGCGACATGCCCTTCAGTTCCAAGCCTTGCGGATTTGCCGAAGGACGACGAGAAACGCTGGCACCCCAAGGAGTTCGGCGAAAATGCCAACGGGTACTCCGACGCTGAGGAGGTTGCGGGCGAGGCTATCGGCCAGCAGCAGATAGGCGGCGCCAAGCAAGGCACTCCCGAGAATCAATCGGCGGTTCCCCGGCCCCAGGAGCAAACGGGCAAGGTGGGGGACGATGAGGCCGATCCAGCCAATCATTCCTGCCATGACTACAGCTAGAGCCGCGAGCAAGGTTGCAAGGAACACCAGTAGCAATCGCAGGCGGTGCACCCGCAATCCCAATGCGTGTGCTTCCTCATCCCCCAGGCTGAGGGCATCCATTTGCGGCCCATAAAAAATCAGTACGGTGATGCTGATAAAAATGGGTAAGGCAAAATAGACGATTTGCGTCAATGGCAGTTCGGAAAGACTACCCATTAGCCAAAAAACGATACTGGGCAATTGCTGGTAGGGATCTGCCGCATATTTGACGAGCGAAAGCAGACCAGTGAATAACGCGCCAGCCAGGATGCCACCCATGACCAGCATCAGGATGGGTTGTCCCGAAAAATGTCTTGCTACGGCAAAAGCCATGGCCACGGCTAACAGGCCAAAGCATAAGGCGCTCAACTGGATGCTCCACCATGGCCCGCCCAGGACAATGCCCAGCGCGCCGCCAAAGGCGGCACCCCCCATTACCCCAAGGATATCCGGGGCTGCTAAGGGGTTACGAAAGACTGCCTGAAAAGTGGCGCCACTGCAGGCAAGTGCCGAGCCGACGAGTAGGGCCGTCAGTAGTCGGGGTAGGCGAATCTGCACAAAAAGCAGATGCAGACTCGTTGCTTGGGTGGCTGGCAGGGTTCCGCTCAGCCAATGCCACAGAGTCACACAAGATATCGGATAGCGACCCCATAACTGCGAGAGCAGGGAAAGCCCAGTAAGGACCACCACCAGCAGCCCGATTCCGATTTTCCTGTTCATGACTGGAGGATGGATTTTGCCTGGTCGGGGCGCAGATCCACTTGCAGAAACTGGTGAAAGAATTGGATCGTGGCCTGTACCATATCGATCTTTGCCTGCTGCGGGTACAGTATGTTCGCTAGCCACAGGCTGCCAATCCCCATCATGAAAGACGGCGGGCGATCCATCCAGTTAAAGGGAGCCCGGGGAACGAGATAGACTTGGTGCGTCTGCACTGCCCTGACGCCTTTCCACGCCGGCAAGGAATAAATGCGGCGATAAAAAATCGGGTCCTGGACAATGATGACATCTGGATTCCAGGCAAGGACCTGCCCCATGCTCACCTGCTGCATTCCTTTTAGCGATGTGGGTTTTGCGGTAAAGACATTGGCTCCACCCGCAGCACGGATGACCTGGGTGTGAGGCGAAGCGGCAGAGTCGGTCATCAAGCCATCGATCCCTTCCGCGTAATATACGGTTTTTCTTTGATTCTGAGGCACTCGGGTGCGAATTTGTTGCAAATGCTCCAAGATTTGCTGGAAATCATTTGCCAGACGGTCGCCCCGCGCACTGACGCCAAGCAACTTGCCTACGCTGCGAAACGCTGCCGGATAATCCTCCAGTGTCGCCAGCGGCACGGCCACGGAGGGAACGCCGATGCGCTGTAACTCCTCGCGCAGCTGCGGACGATCCAGGTAGGGGGCCCAGAGCAACGCGAGCCGTGGGCGCGCAGCAAGAAGCTTCCCCAACTGAGGCGTATCGCCTGGATCCCAGCCTCCCAAGACGGGAAGTTCCTGTTCTGCTGGTAAGATATATTCTGGGCTGGCGGACATCCCGAGTCCTGCCATCCCCCCTAAGGGGAAGTTCCAGCCTGCGAGAAGTTTTGGGTCGAGGCTGTAGACGAGTAGGGTGACCGGCGGGGCCGTACCATAGACACTGTGGGGCGCAAATGGAGTGCTTGAAGGGACATTGTCGTTGGCCATGGCACGACCGCTGTAAGCAAACCAGAGCAGGAGCAGCAAAGAAAACCAAGCCCAGACTACGTAGATGGGGTTTGCTGATGGACGTGAACTTTCCGAAAGCTTTGTGCTTTTCACGGATTTTCTCCTATGGTGGGAAGCTGAATTTGGGTAGTAGGCTGACTGAGGGTGCGATGATGAGGTACCAGGGTTTGTCTACCATCGTGTAGGCGGATCAGGTCGGTGTGGACAGCATATAAACGGTGAAGATGCCTTGGCGTCAGGGTTTCTTCCGGTGTGCCACTGGCTAAAATCCGACCGTTTTGCAGCAGGAACACTCGATTGGCGGCGCGTAGGGCATGCTCAGGGTGATGGGTGCTTTGGAATACGGCGTAGCCAGATGCCGCCAGTTCTTGTATTTGTTCCAAGAGGCGATATTGATTGCCATAATCCAGCCCGTTGACCGGTTCGTCGAGAATCAGGGTACGGGCGCCTTGGGCTAGGGCCCGGGCAATGAGCACCAGTTGCCGCTGTCCACCGCTGATTTCTGTATAACGCCTTGTGGCAAGATGACTGATACCCAAGCGCTCCAGGCAGGCTGTGGCCTCCTCGTGTGTCTCCCGGCGTACAGCGCGCAACCAGGATCCATATGGGAGTCGGCCCATGGCGACCATATCCAGTACCGAATAGGGAAAGGTTGCACCATGGTCCTGTGGCACATAAGCCAAACGACGCGCGCGCTCAGCGGCGGGGAGGAGCCGGATATCTTCCCCATCAACCCGTACCTCGCCGCGCTGAGGGCGATAATAACCTAGCAATAGACGAAGCAACGTGCTTTTGCCGCTGCCATTAGCACCCAGCAAGGCCGCAGACTCACCGGCCTTTATCGCCAGCGAAATGTCCGTAAGGACCTCCCGTGGACCGTACCCATAGCTGAGTCCGCATGCTTCCAGGCTCATGATTCCGATCCCCAGCACCACAGAGGTCGTGCTGTGGACCGATCGCACCAGCCGCAAGTTACCCGCAGCGAGGGGGTTCCTCCACTCGCAAGCGCCCGTCTCTGGTCAGAATCGTAGGGTAACATTGCCCGAAACGGTAATGGGTGCGCCGGCATAAAAATTGATCCCTGTTGGATCCTGCAAGTAACTCGAATCGATCAACCCGACATAATGACGATTGAACAGATTTGCCACATTTAGGCTGGTAACCAATGTGCCGACGCCAGCAATCTGGTAGCGGTAACCAAGATCGAGATTGGTCAGAAAATAGCCGGGAATAGGCATTTGATTGCCAGTAGCCGCATACCGCATACCCATATACCGCTCGCTAACGGTAGCATAATAGTGATGATATCGATAGCTGACACTCAGATTGGCAATGTAGCGCGGGGTGTCAGGCAGTTGACTGCCCTGGGCATAGACAATTCCACCAGTCTCATTGCGAAAATCTCGGGTCAGTTGCGCCCGGTTGTAGGTGAATGAGCCATAGAGGGTGAGATTGGGCAGTGGCATGACTGCGCCGCTGAGCTCGGCTCCATAGGCATTGGCTGTGCCCACGTTTTGGGTGTAACCAAAGCCTAATTGCGGGTCGTAGATGCTCACTAGCTTATGATCATATGTGGTATAAAACAGGGTTCCCTTGACATACCAGAGATGTCTTTTTACGCTCATTCCGAGATTATAGCTATTGGATGTTTCTGGACGCAACCCATTATAAATGCTTTGTACCGATAATCCATGTTTGGCCAATACGGCGCTATTCATGATCAACGGAGGCCAATCATTGAAGGCAGGTGCACCGTAATTCCGGCTCCAACTGAAGTCCAGATGGGTCCCCTGATACAAACGCCAGGAAATACCAAAGTAGGGAAGCCATTGATGTAGATTCTGGCCGGTTACACTGGCCTCGGAATTTATGGAATGGGCCATCTCCAGTGCTTCCCCATAGCTGGCACTTGGAATACCGGAAGTATTGTAAACTGTAAAAGAAGGTGTTGTTTCGATAAGATATCGTGCGCCCGTAGTAATAGATACTGGTCCAAAATTGCGTTGCAATTGCACGAATGGGCTATTGAAGATATGGTTGGTTGTAGGTTTTGCCAGTATCGCCCAGCGCACGAAGGAAAGTTGACCGTCGGGAGTGAAGGTGTAAGCCTGCCAAGCCGTCGGTGGGCCAGGAGGTTGCAGATTTTCGAACCAATATCCCAGTTTGAGGTGAGTGTGATATAAGTTTGCTGAGAGTGTGCTTAAAAAGCCATAATTATGGTGATCAATATCCCATTGTACGACGCCTGGAGTACCAATGCCTGGGGTCTTGGCTGCACCATAGCGGTAGTAACCATTTTCCTGCGAGTAGAATGGTTTGATGTCAAAGTGCAGATTCTTGCTGGGCTGATAGCTGATTTTTCCAAGAATTGCATAATCTTGTAACCTTTGTTGGTTGTAGCGATAATAGTTGACGTCTTGAGCGGGTATCTGGCTCAAAGTATTATTGTAGCTGGCATGATAGAAATGGCCGATATCAGCTGCTTGCGCATAGTTGAGTGGATAGGCATTGGTTTCTTTCATGTTGTTGTAGGCAGCAAATAGCTGGAGCTTCAGCTGTGAGGATAGCCGTTGCGAAATGCCTGTCTCCGCATTATAGCGATAGGCAGGCGTTGCTCCGGGACCTTGCCAGTTACCCCCATGCGTATATGAGAAGGACGCAAATACACGTGTATCGGTAGGTAGAGTACCACTGTCTATGCGGAGGAAACTACGGTAAAAGTCGGTGGAGCCAAAGGTCTGGGATAATACTCCGCCAAAGTTCTTTTGTGGCCAAAGCAAATGCTCGTCAAGTACCCCCTGCGTGGTAAAGATGCTGATTTTACTGGGTGGAATGGCCCCCGCATAGACCGAGATATGGGAGACGTTTTCGAGGTCGAAGAGGAAGAGGCTTCCAGGCCCCGGATCAATACCGAATAACGGTAGGCCCTCGACGGTGCCGATGGCGCCGTGGGGGTTCGATTCCCCCCGGATTCGAATGCCCTTAGTGCCACCCACCAGGTTTGTCATACCATAAGGACTCGGATTCTGCGCCACTACCGAAGGCAGCATCTGTAATGCGAGGTATGGATTGCTTTGTCCTGGCCCGCCGAGGATCGGTAATGCAGATCCTTTGATGGTATAGCCGGTATTAGGCCCGGTTGGAATGCTGATGGGTGTGCTGTCGCTAATGGAGCTAGTCGGGTAACCGCTCAAACGGCACCGTACTTTCCGGGCTGGCTGGCGAGCTCTAACCTGCTTTTGTTTTCACTGAGCAGGAGTGCGATATGAACCCGCGACGCAGCCAGAGCGACTGGCAACGACTGATCGA
>Ga0207433_10000881_pt1 | contig 67107 bp, 48 predicted proteins | sample YelNatPaOPGAMG01_FD_187559 | JGI IMG/M metagenome (GOLD analysis project Ga0207433, IMG submission 187559) | Hot spring thermophilic microbial communities from Obsidian Pool, Yellowstone National Park, USA - OP-RAMG-01 (SPAdes) (version 3) | ecosystem: Environmental > Aquatic > Thermal springs...
TGGCCGACAAGAAGAAGGACTTCCGGCTCATCCGCAAGGTCCTGGCCCAGGCGGAGCCCAAGCCGGTCCAGAAGTGGCAGAGGACCTTCGGGGGAGCGAATTATGACTGGGCAGAATCCGTCCAGCAGACCTCCGATGGGGGATACATCCTTGCCGGTAGTACATACTCCTTCGGCGCGGGAGGAGTTGACGCCTACCTCGTAAAGACCGACGCTCAAGGCAACCTCCTCTGGCAGAGGACCTTCGGGGGAGCGAGTGAGGACTGGGCAGAATCCGTCCGGCAGACCTCCGACGGGGGATACATCCTGGCCGGGGACACAGACTCCTTCGGGGCGGGAGGATCTGACGCCTACCTCATAAAGACCGACGCCTCCGGCAACCTCCTCTGGCAGAGGACCTTCGGGGGGACGGGTGATGACTGTGCATCCTCCGTCCAGCAGACTTCTGATGGAGGCTACATCCTTGCAGGTGGTACATACTCCTTCGGCGCGGGAGGAGACGCCTACCTCGTAAAGACCGACGCTCAAGGCAACCTCCTCTGGCAGAGGACCTTCGGGGGAGCGGATGCTGACTGGGCAGAATCCGTCCAACAGACTTCTGATGGAGGCTACATCCTTGCCGGTAGTACATACTCCTTCGGCGCGGGTCGCTGGGACGCCTACCTCGTCAAGACCGATGCCTCCGGGAACCTCCTCTGGCAGAAGACCTTCGGCGGATCGCAAAGTGAACATGCAAATTCCGTCCAGCAGACCTCCGATGGGGGCTTCATCCTAGCCGGTGGTACAGGATATTTCGGAACAGAAGGCGAAATTTATTTAGCGAAGATTGACTCTTCCGGCAACCTCCTCTGGCAGAGGACCTTCGAGGGGACAACCAATTGTTTTGCCCAAGAAGTCCGGCAGACCTCCGACGGGGGCTACATCCTAGCCGGTGGTCTCGGGTACGAAGTTCGCTTTGACACGGGAGGCGACGCCTACCTCATCAAGACCGATGCCTCCGGGAACCTCCTCTGGCAGAGGACCTTCGGGGGATCGGGTAGTGATATTGCATACTCCGTCCAGCAGACAAAGGACGGGGGCTTCATCCTGGCCGGGCGAACGGACTCCTTCGGCGCGGGAGGCCGGGACGCCTACCTCGTAAAGACCGACGCCTCCGGCAACCTGTGAGAGCCGAGGAGTGTTCGTGCGGGCCGGATGCTGCCGAACGCGGCGGACTCGCCTTCCACCCCCGGAAGCGTTGAGCGACGATGAGATCCGGCATCCGGATACGTGAGAGTACTCAGGGGAGACCGACTGCCCCTGGAAGCCTGACCTGGTCTCCAAGGAAGGATCGCAATCCCGCTCCTGGCGGCGCACTTTTAAAAGGCTAAAAAAGTGCGGTTTCACGTGACCGTAAACTCATGATCCTCATTTATTGCCGGGGAAGGCCATGCACGATGGCCTGGGAAAATCCTGTTGATCGTAAGATCCCAGCTTAAACGGGTAATTGCGGCCTTCCTGGAATGATGTTGAATTCCGTTGATTCCTTGAACTTACGATTACCGGAAGCACGGGGAAGCGCGGTGTATCGAGCGTGCGGGGTCGCAGGTGGGGCGGCATTCTCGCCCGTTTACAGGGAGCCTCCGGGCGCCCCTGGAGGTAGGCTCCCGGGCAGGCTCAGAAATTGAGGGCCCGGAAGATGAGCAGCCCGAGGTTCTCCACCACTTGCTCGGCGGACCCGGAGATAAACCCCGCCTGGCGCCCGTAGACGGTGAACCCGATCAGGGTCACCAGGAGCTGAGAGGCGATCTTCGCGTCCAGGCCCTCGCATTTCCCGACGGACTGCATCTCCAGCAGCTTTTTCTCCAGGATGTTGGAGAAGCGGCGGTGGAAATCGTTGAAGAGCTCCCCAAAACGGGCGTTCTCTATGGCTGCCTCCATGTACACGTTATGAAGGTCTCCGTGGCGGTCGAAGATGTCGTGGATGCCCCGAAGGAGGATGCGCACCGCCTGGTAATCGTCGAAGGCCATGCGTTCCAGGAGGACCCAGGCTGATTCGCTCAGGCGTTCCAGTTCCAGGATGAGGTCGGAGAGGAGGGCCATGAGCACGTCGTCCTTCCCCTTGAAGTAATCGTAGAAGGTGCCGTGCCCGCAACCCGCCCGTTCTATTATGTCCACCACCTTGGTGTCGTGGTACCCCTTCTCCCGGAATACCTTGTGCGCGGCATGAAGGAGGTTCTGCCGGGTCACCTGGGATTTCCTGGTCTTGGCGGCCTTCATATCTCCTCCCACGGACATCCGGGCACGTGTTGACCTCCCGTCTTCGGGGCGCTGCCATCCCCGGGAACATGATTTCGACTGGATGTCGGCAAAAGTATATCACGTCTGCCTTTGGGTCGCCCGCCGGACCGGGCGAGGCCTTTCCCTGCCCCGGCTTCGGGTCGCCTGGAGCGGTCCAGGCCCGGGGGAGGGCCTCCTCCCCGCCCGGGAAGATCCGGGATGCGAGGGGTGGGTGGCCGTTTCCGGTTACGGCATGCCATGGGCGTCAATCCGGGATTTCCCGCGGACCTCGTGCCCCTCCCGTTGATCCACGCCCTCGGTTAAAGAAGTTAAAGAACCGCCGGACCGCCTCTCCCACCTCCTCCCTCCTCACTTCCTCCACCCTCATCCCCGGCGGGAGGGAGGCGCGGAAGGCGCGGGAATAGGACCGCTTGAGGAAGCGGGGGTCCAGGATGACCACCACCCCGCGGTCGGTGGAGCGGCGCATGAGCCTCCCGATGCCCTGGCGGAAGAGGGTCACCGCCAGGGGCAGGTAATAGGAGCGCCACCCGTTCCTTCCCCGGCGGTCGAGCTCCTCGACTCTCCCCGCCACCACGGGATCACCGGGGTGCCGGAAGGGGAGCTTGGCCATGATCACCACGGAGAGGGATTCCCCGGGGACGTCCACCCCTTCCCAGAAGGCCTCGGTGGCCAAGAGCACCGAGTCCCGGTCCTCGCGAAACCGCTCCAGGACCAGGGCATTGGGAAGTTCCCGGCTCTGGCGGTGGCAGGCGATGCCCTCCCTTTCCAGGCGCGGTTTCAGCCGCCGGTGAAGGTAGCCCACCTGGTGGTGGGAGGTGAGCAGAACCAGGGAGCGTCCTCCCACCGCCCTGATCACCTCCTCGCATACCCGGCAGATCTCCTCCAGGTAGGACCCGGAATGAACGGGGTCGGTGGTGGGTTCCGGGAGGTCATTCACCGCCAGGAGCAGGGAACGGTTCGCGTAATCAAAAGGGGAATCCAGGGCCAGGAGCCGGACCTCGCGCCCGCTATCCTCCACCCTATCCAGGCCGGTGCGCCGGAGGAAGAAGGCAAAGCCCTGCCTGTTCCCCGGCGCGCGCAGGGAAGCGGAGGTGAGGATCGCGGAATCCAGCCGCAGGAAGAGCAAATCGGCCAGGCTCTCGCCCACGCTCACCGGGGCGCAGTAGAGGCGCGGGCCCACCCCCTCTTCCTTTTTCGCGTCGTCGGTGGGCGGCGGGTTCTCCACCCAGCGGAGGTGGAGGGAGAAGTCACCGCTTTGAGGTGGCAAGAAGAATACGGAAAGGGCGGAAGCCCCCGCCCCCGCTTTTTCCGCCAGCACCTCGGCCCGGCGCAGGGAGAGGATGAACTCCTGGTCCTCTTCTCCGGAAGCGGCGGAGGAAGCCCTGTCCCTCAGCCTCAGGGTGGCCGAGGCGAAGGAATCCAGGAGTTCCGCGAGCTCTTCCGCCTCCCCCCGCGCTTTCTCCCAGCGAGGGAGGGAGAGGTCATCGGCCGTGAGCCTCCTGGGTTCCGTGTCCTGCGCGCGTGGGGGCGGGCCGCCCGGCGGTTCGAGGGCGGAAGGCAAGGAGGACAGGAAGAACTCCTCCGCGAGGGACGCCGCCCTCTCGGCGATCTCCCGGTAGCGCGACAATTCCTTCTCCTCTTCATCGCCCCCCAGGCGACCTTCCCAGAGGGAGGCCAGCCCCTTCTTTCCCGTCCCCTCTTCGAGGAGGTGAAGGCACTCCCCGAGGGAGAAGGAGAGGGTAAAGGCCTGCGTGGCCACCTCCTCCAGGTGATGCGCCTCGTCGATGACCAGGTAGCGGTAGGGAGGGAGGATGAGATCGGAGGTTTCCCCTTCCCAGGTGCCGATCTGGGAGAGGAGAAGGGCATGGTTGACCACCACCACCCGGCTTTCCGCCGCCCGTGCCCGCGCGCGCTCCACGAAGCACTTCCTCTGGAAAGGGCAGCGGGAGCGGAGACAGTCCTCAGGTTGGGAGGCCAGCCGCTCCAACATCCCCTCGAGGGCCATCCGGAGGTCAATGGAAATTTCCTCCAGATCACCCGCGGGGGAGCAGGCGATCCAGGAAGCCAGGAAGGCGTATCCCTCGGCGGGGGTCAACCCGTAGAGCGGCAGCACCGGTTCTCCCCGGGAGAGGGAGGCGCACCATTCCGACCACTTGCGGAGGCAGAGGTAGTTACTCCTGCCCTTCAGGAGGGAGTAGTCGAAGGATCCCAGGGACCGGCTCAGGATGGGGAGGTCGCGGTGGTAGAGCTGCTCCTGGAGGTTGCGGGTATAGGTGGAGACGACCAGGGGGGATCCGGATGAGCGGGCGTGAAGGACCCCGGGGACCAGGTAGGCGAGGGACTTTCCCACCCCCGTGCCCGCTTCCACCACTAGGAATGCGGAGTCCGCGAGGGCCTCGGCCACCGCCCGGGCCATCTCCTGCTGCTGGGGCCGCGGCTCATAGGCGGAATGCAGGGAGGCCAGGGGGCCGCCGACGGAAAGGAGTTCCCCCGCTCGTTCCGCCACGGAGCGATCCTCGCCTCCGCTCTCCTCCGGCTCCGGCGGGCTTCCTCCCCTGGTGGAAAAAAGTGCCATTCCGGCCAGCAGTTCCCCGAGGTCGGGAAAGGCGCCCGAGGACCTTCCCCGCGGGCCGGGGAGAAAGGTATGCCAGGGGTTGCGCGCCTCGTGGAGAGCGGACTTCACGGCGGCCCTTACCCGGGAAGGAGCCTCCATCCAGGCATCCAGCAAACGGTCGAGGAGGCGGCCCATGATGCGCGCTTCCTCGAGGGCCCTCCAGGGGAGTTCCTCCCCCAAAAGCGAGGAAGCCAGGGTGCCCATGGAGTGGTCCCTGAGGTAGGGAAGGGCCAGCCAGGCCAGTTGCCGCAGTTCCAGCACCCTGTCCGTGGGAACGGGCTTTTGCGCCTCTCCCAGCAGGGTGAGTTCGGGCCCTCCCCGGTCGTAAACGAGGAGGGGCCTTCCGCCGGCGAAGCGCAGGAGCTCCCCGGCGGCCTCGCTTTGGGAATGCGTGGGTTCGAAGTCCTCTTCCTTCCTCCCGCTGCGCCTCAGTAGCCAGGCGGGGGGAGGACACCCCGGGTCCACCGGGCAGGAAAAGGCCTCCACCTCCCCGCCCTCCCGCCACAGCAGGGCCGCCGCCTCGAGGGGGATGAATTTCCCGGGGTCCCCTTCCGCGGCGATGACCCTGAGTACGCAGAGACCGCCCCGCGAGTCCTTCAAGGCCCTGACCCCCGTTTCCCGCGCGCGCCGCGCATTGCGTTGGGGGAGTGATCAGGGGCGCATCGCCCGCTCATCGGAGCCCCGTCCCGGCCACGTTGTTTTCCGGTTCCCGGCAGGGTGGAGCCGGGACTTTCCCGCCATTCGCGAACCCCGGCTTCGTGCCCCCGGGCGTCCTCCGCCTGGCGTCCCCGCTCTGGCAGGAGGGGCGTTGCGCCCCTGGTTCCCGTCATTGACCCACCGCCTTGATCCCCGATCCTTATCATATGACCCGGAAGGGGGTCCGAAGAAAGTCTAACCGCAGGCAATGACTGGTCGAGGAAGAGGCGCCTGGCCACGGAAGCACGCGGAAGGTTCGCGGAAGCGGCCGCCCGGCTCACCGGGACGTGCGTCTCGGCGCGTGGTGATGGTGCACCGCGTGGGTGGCGGCAGGGTGATGGCGGCGGAGAAGAAACATAAGTGCGCGCGAGGGTGTTCCGAAGCGGGAACGGCACGGGGTCCGGAGGGCGATTGAAGGGTGTTCATCTCCGTCCCGGAAGGCGGCTTGTCGCCCCGGTGGCTTGGGGAGCGAAGCCAGACGGCGGTCGGTGGGGGCGCCAGGGAGGGAGTCGCGGTCCGGCGCCTGGATCACGGCCGGCGGTGGTGATGTTCCGGAGGAAGCCGGCTTGGGCTATGATTAGGGAAATGGAACGGTTTTCCATGCGCGGAAAGTCGGACGTCTACTTCGGGGAGGGGTGAACGTGAAGATCGTGGACGCCGAGGCCTATATCTGCCATTTCCCCTTGCGGGAGCCCTTCCATCCCAGCTGGATCCCGGGATTGCCCTCCCACGCCAACAGCGCGGTCATCCTGCGCCTGGTCACCGACGAGGGCATAGACGGGGCCTGCAGCGGGGTGGCCTTCGCCGGGGAATGGAAGGGTTTTCCGGAACTGATAAGGGTCTTCCTCGTGGGAAGGGACCCTTTCCGGGTGGAGGACCTCGTGCAGGTCCTCCGTTCGGCCAAGGTCATCGGCTTCCGGGCCTGGTTCGTGGAGATCGCCCTGTGGGATATAATCGGCAAGGCGACCGGGCAGCCGGTCTACCGCCTGCTGGGAGGAGCCCGGGACAGGGTTAAGGCCTACGCCTCCACCGGCGAGCTGCGCGACCCCGAGACCAGGGCCCACGACGCCGTGCGGATGGTGGAGGAGGGGTTCCGGGCCATCAAGCTGCGTATACGTTACGACGACATCCGCCGGGACCTGGCGGTGGTGGAGGCGGTGCGCGTGGCGGTGGGGGACGAGGTGGAGATCATGGTGGACGCCAACCAGGCCTGGCTCATCCACGGCTTCGGGCCTTACCCGAAGTGGGACCTGAAGCGGGCCATGGCCCTGGCCCGTGAGCTGGAGAAGTTGAACGTGGCCTGGCTGGAGGAGCCCCTGCGCATGCGGGACTTCGAGGGCCTGGCCATTCTGCGCCGTTCAACCACCGTGCCCATAAGCGGCGGTGAACTCAACGACGACCTGGACGATTTCCGGGAGCTCATCGGCCGGGGTTGCTACGACATCATCCAGCCGGACGTCACCTTCGCCGGGGGGATACTGGCCGGGCGCAAGATCGCGGCCATGGCCGAGGCGGCCCATGTAATCTACAACCCCCATACCTGGACCAACGGCCTGGGGCTGGCCGCCAACCTCCAGCTCATGGGAGCCATACCCAATTGCACCCACTGCGAGTTCCCCTACGACCCACCCGGCTGGACCCCGGAGGGGCGGGACGCCATGCTCGCCGAGCCCATCACCGTGGACCCGGACGGGTACGTCGCCGTCCCCTCCCGGCCCGGACTGGGGGTGGAAGTGGACTGGGAAAAGGTACGCGCCCACGGCGAGAAGGTGCTCTGACCGCCCCGGTCGGCGAGGGTCGGACCCCTGGTCTCGGTGACAGAGGGAAGCGTATGGTTTGGAAACTAAAGGAAACAGGGAGCGAGAGATGGCCGCGAATGAACACGACCGCCTGATGAAGATGAAGGAACTCTCCCGGGCCTCCGGGCTTCCGGTGAGCACCATCAAGTTCTACCTGGCCAAGGGCCTGCTGCCTCCTCCCCGCAAGGTAAAGCCCAACGTGGCCTACTACGACCGCGCCTTCCTGGAACGCCTCCTGGTGGTCAAGAGCATGCGCTCCGAGGGGCTCTCCGTTCGGAGCATAAAGAGCATCCTGGATCGCTATCCCTTCGAAAGTGTGGCCGACTGGGATCGTTTCCGGGAAAAGGCTCGCAACAAGAGGCCCCACGAACTGGCGGAGGAGGAACGCCTGGCGGCCATGAGCGACGAGGAGAGGAGGAAGGAGGAGATCCTCGACGCTGCCTTCCGGGTCTTCTCCTCCCGGGGATACCGCAGCGCCACCATGGACGACATAGCCGCCGAGGCGCAGGTGAGCAAGGGAACCTGCTACCAGTATTTCCCAAGCAAGGAGGACATCTTCATCGCCACCATGGAGCGTAGCCTGCACTCGCTGCTCTCCGAGGCCGGGCGCGTGGCGGGGGAGGCTCGGGATGCCCTGACCCGCCTGGGCCTGGAGGGGTTGTCCTTCATCTCCCGTTACCGCGACATCCAGTTCATGTTCACCAGCGTGGTCTCCGAGGCCCTGGCCGGGAACCGCCGCCTGAGGGAGAAGGCGGCGGAGGCCTACCGGCGGGTGGCGGAGTTCCTCGCCGAGGACATCCGCCGGGGGATAGGGGAGGGCGTATTCCGCCCCGTGGACCCCATTAACGTGTCCTATGCCCTCATCGGCATCGCGGAGATCGCCGGCAACCTACATGTGCTGGAGGAGGATTTCGACGTCCCCGCCTTTTTCGTCAAGCTCATGGACTTCATCCAGCATGGCCTTTCTGACACCCGGGCGGAAGCGGGAAAGGGAGATCTGAAGAGGAGAGGAGGGGGAAGTCCCGGAGGTGAGGATCGAGTGAGAAACCCTTGATGGAAGCAGGTTGAGAGGATGGGAAAAGGAGAGAAGGCCGCGCGGAGTGGGCTCTAACGATGACAGGGGGAAATACCACCCTTCCACTTCTCAATCATCAGATGGAAAAAGGGATCACCGACCTTCCAGTTTCTCCAGCAGATCCTTCTTGGTCTGTTGGAACTCCTCCTCGGTGATGGCGCCACTGCGCCGCAGCTCGTCCAGCTCGCGGATGGCTTTCAGCACTTCCAGGTCCCCGGAGGCGGAAGGAGGGGTTTCAACGTGGCCTTCGCCCCTACTTTCGGGCGCGGGCCCGGCGGCCACCGGGCCGGAAAAAGAGTGTGAAGCCGTCGCGCGGCGTTCGAGGAAGGCGTTCCTCCGCTGCAGGATGAGCGCCCGGACCTCCCGGGGATTCCCGATGTTGGTGAAGGGCTGCTGCCCGAACTCCCCCGCCGACTCGATGACCAGGTCCCCGTAGTTGAAGACCCGTTCCCAGAGGTTCTGGCTGCCGCTGATATCGTTCACCTGGTCCAGCGGGATGACCTTGAAATGCTTATTGAGGATGCCCGAGCTCAAGATGAGCTTGCGGTCGGTGAGGATGAAGTGGGTGAAGTACCATCGCAGGAGGGGGTAGATGAGCCAGCCCACCATGACCACCGCGAACACCAACCAGGCCACCAGCGTCCAGAGGTCGGCGAAACCGCGGCTGTTGCGGAACCACATGAGGACTGACCAGCCCGCGACGGTCAGAAGGGTGCCCAGGACGGGGAGGAACAACTTCTTTTCCGGCTCACCCCGTTGCCTGAGGAGTGGGCGGAGGCCGAAGAAGGTAAGGGAGACCAAGCCCAGAAGGCCGGCGAGGACTATGTACCCCCAGTTGGTCTCCCCGGGAACGGCCGCGGGTCCCGGCTTGAACCTGGTGAGCAGGAGCACCAGGGCTACCACCGCGGCGATGCCGGCCAGGAAGTTCCTCCATATCTCCCACAGGGAATGGCGGCGGTCGAAGACCACCTCCTCGCCGGGTTCAAGCATCTCCGATGCCGCATCGCCCATGTTTTTCCTCCTTCGACGTTGACCCTGGCGGAGCCGCGTAAGTGCTGGGGGACTCTCCAGTCCGCCTTGGCCCGCCTTCCTCGCTCTCCTTTCCTTTCCAGGACACAAACCGGACCCTCCAACCAGGGGATTCCAAGGTTGCTTTTCCGCTTCCACTACTTCGTCCTCAACCCCGGCGGGGGATGCGCAAAGCTCCGGGGCATCCCCCAGGCCGCCTCGCCGGCCCCTTATCCCTTGCGTTCCCCCGACCGCGGGGCTTTCACTCGAGCCCGTTGATCTCCAGCACCAGTCGGTAGGCCTCCGGGTAGTACCCGGAACGCGTTGTTACGGTGGTTCCCAGTTCCTGGTAAACATCGTTCTGCGCCGAGAAGCGTGGCCACTCCGGCTCCTTTCCCCCGTTGGGGTCGCCTCCGGCGGCGAAGCGCGTCCAGTAGCTCATCATGGCCTCGGAGAGGGTCTGGTCCTCGGGGCGCAGGAAGCGCACCAAGGTCCCGAAGACGAAGGGCAGCTCGTAGCCGTGATAGGCCCCCATGTGCTCCGTCCCCGGCACACTGGACCTCATGGTGAAGAGGTACACGTAGACGGGCATTCCCGCCGCGGCCATCCTCTCGGCGGCGAACCTGGAAGGGGCGGCGAAGCCCATGGCGGTGAAGAGGCGGCTGTAGGCGGCCTTGGGCTCCTCGCCGGCCTGGACGGGGAAGAGGGAGAGGACCTTGTCCGCGTATCTCCCGTAGGCCAGCCGGACCAGGTTCTCGTACTGCTGGGCGGTTAGGGACTGGGAGGCTAGGAAGAGCATCCCCTCGTCGGCATTGTTCCCGATGAGCAGGGGCACCTTGTGCTGCTTGCCGGCGGCGAAGACGTCCTGTGGCAAATCGGGGAGGACGTACCCGTCCACTACCGGGCCTATGCTGGCGCGCCCCAGGAGCCCGGTTCCCACTTTCTGGAAGGCATCTATGAGTTCCCGCGGGGTCTTGGAGCGTAGGGCGGCCAGCTCGTCCTCCTCGCGGTCGCACCCCAGCTCGTGGGAGATCTTCTCGCCCAGTTTCTCTCCCTCCTCGAGGGTCTCCGACCTCGCGGCGGAGGGCATCCCCATGGACAGGAAAGCCCCGCTCTCGGCGATGGCGCGGTGGAAGAGCCCCTCCGCCAGGGGACTGGCCAGGAGGGCGCACACGCTGGCCCCGCCCGCCGACTCGCCGAAGATGGTCACGTTGCCCGGGTCCCCGCCGAAGGCGGCTATGTTTCTCTGCACCCACTTCAGGGCCTGGATCTGGTCCAGGAGGCCGTAGTTGCCGGAGACTCCGTGCGGCGACTCCTCGGAGAGCTTGGGGTGGGCCATGAAGCCCAGGGGACCCAAGCGGTAATTTATGGTAACCACCACCACCCCCTTGCGGGCCAGGTACTTGCCCTCGTAGAGGACCTGGGAGCCGGAGCCCACCGTGAAGCCCCCTCCGTGTATCCATACCATCACCGGGAGCCTGTCCCCGGGGGTCTCGGCCGGGGTCCACACGTTGAGGTACAGGCAGTCCTCATCCTGGTCGGTGATGCGGAAGATATCCCTCTGCACCTGGTAAGGCCATTCCCCCTGCGGGCAGGCCGGCCCGTATTCCGTGCAGGGGCGCACCTCCTTCCAGGGTTCCACCGGCTGGGGTTCCTTCCAGCGCAGCTCCCCCACCGGGGGAGCGGCGTAGGGAATACCCTTGTACACCCATATCCCGTCCTCCTGCCTACCGCTGATGGGGCCGCTGTCCAGCCGGGGGACCTCCAGGGTGGAGGGCGGCTCCGCTTCCTTCCCCCCACATCCCAAGGGAAGGAAGGTCGCCGCGAGGAGTAGGATGGACAAGGCCGCGAGGACCGCCGGGCGACGCATTGCTATGCACCTCCTCGGGTAGGAAGCCTTTCCGCCGGGACCCAGTTGAGCCCTTTACCAGATTATTCCCCAAGGAAGGAGATGTCATCAATACGTGCCGGGAAGGCCGTTCCCTTTCCGCGCCGACTTCCGTGGGAAGGAGAGGCCGCTTCGTTTTCCCCCGGGCGCCGGGAACCTCCCCGCGGGCCGGAGTTAAGCACCCCCGTCTCCAAGGGAGGCTGGATACCCGTGGATCGGGCGCCCCGTTTCGTTTCCCATCGCTTCCTCGGCAGAGAGTGCCCGGCAAGCGCCCAAACGGCGCTCCCGCGGGCCGGAGCGAAACGCCCCCTCCCTCAGATGGGAGGCTGGATCTCGAAAGCGCTTCCGTAATCCCCGTATACCAGGAAGCTGCTGTAAAAGAATCCCAGGTCCTTGAGGGGAGAATCCTCGGGCAGCCCCTTAACCATGTCCGAGAAGTAACCCTGGTAGCCGAACTGGACCTCGCTTATCCTCTTGGTGGCCTTCTCGACGACCACGAGGATATTGGCTGAGGTCAGGAGTTTTTCCACCGCCTGCAAGGTGTACAAGGACTCCTCGAGCGCTTCGCCGCTGAGGGCTTCCTGGGCCTGGGCCTTCAAGCCCTGCAGGTATTTCTCGCCCAGCTTGACCTGGTAGCCTACGGAGCCGGCCTCCTCCGACACCACCTCCACGGATTCCGCGTAAATCAGCCAGTTGAGGATGTCCTCGGGCATCAATCCCCGCTGGTTGAGACGGAGCATGGCCTCCACCGGGTCGTAGGGTTCACTGTGCCACCCGGACCGGTCTTCCCAGTAATAGACGCCGTCCACCAGGAAGAAAGCGTTCCCCGTCTCCAGGGGCAGAAGGGATGAGGGGACGTTCTCGTCCACCGCCATCCTGTCCGTGTAAAGGACCGCCTTGGAAGCGCTTTTCCCGGCCTTCGAGAGGTGAAAGGCCTCGTAAGGTATACCCGCGGGGGCCGAGAAATACGGGGGGCCGGTTTTGGCCAGGGAAGCGGAGGGAATCTGGAATTCGAGGTCCAGCTCCCCGCTTACGCGGTAAGAGATGTCTCCCCGCATGACTTGGAGGGCCTCCCGGAACAGGTCGTCTCCCGGCATGGAATCGCCGCCCGTCTCCCCTCCGGGGAGCACGGACTCCTCCGGGCTCCTCGCCCGGCAGCCGGTGCTGGCCAGGGAGCACGTGGCGGCGAGGGCGGCAAGGGCGATGAACACGAGAACGCGGAGATCCTTCTTCACGGCCTAACCTCCTTGGGTCGCGGTCATGCCCCACGCAAGGCACGGACCAGGCCTTTCCCGTTCCTCCGGGTGGCAACCACATGGATTTATTCGGCACCCGGGAGGAAGGCTTTTAACGGACGCGGTGCGCAGCTTGACGGTAGCTTTACTACGCCGACCAGATGGGCAGGCACCCGGGAGGAAGGCTTTTAGCGGGCGTGGTGCGCAGCAGGGATTCCCGTCGCCGGGGGCCCGCGATCTGCCCCGCCGGGGGACGGTTCCGCCCCGGGGATTTATCCGCGAGACGTTTACAGAACATATATTAGATAGTAAAATGTAACGTAAAGTCAAATATACTAACTGATCATGTAGCGCTTTTCGCCGGCGGATAGTCCGGGCGCGGGTGTCCGGCGGGGATATCCGGGGAGTCCGGCAAGGAAACGGGGAGGTGGTAGGGCGATGGCCGATTACGACGCCGTGGTCATCGGGGCCGGCTTGGGAGGAATTTCCACGGCTTCCCTGCTGGCCAGGAACGGCATGAAGACCCTCATCCTGGAGCAGTCCGACATTATCGGGGGATGCTGCTCCACATTCGAGTCCCAAGGTTACAGGTTCGACGTGGGGGCTTCCATCGTGGAGATCCTCCATCCCATGGAAAAATTCTTCCAGCTCATGGGCAAGAGGAGGGAGGACTACATAGAGCTCCTGCCCTGCGACCCCATCTATTCCTTCATCACCGAGGACGGCAGGCGCTTCTCCTATCCCACGGACATAGACGAGACCACCAGGGTCATCGAGTCCATCGCCCCCGAGGACGTGGAGGGTTGGAAGCGCTTCTCCAGCCTGGGCCTGGAGATGATCGACGAGATGATGGACGCCATGATGACCTCTCCCCTGAACACCGTGGGGGAGGCCTTGGCCATGGTGGCCAAAACCCCGCGGGTGCTGCGCTACCTTCCGCTGCTGGCCCGCCGCCACCAGTCGGTGGTGCGCTCCTACTACCGGAACCCGGTGATCCTGAGCTCGGTGGCCTTCCAGTCCTATTTCGCCGGGGCTCCGCCGGAGCTGGGGTCGGGAATATTCGGATTCATCGCCCTCTCCGAGCACCTGGGGATCTACTATCCCAGGGGAGGCATGATCTCCATACCCGAGGGCATGCTCCGGGCCGGGCAGGAGCACGGGTTGGAGGTGCGCACCGGGTGCAAGGTGGAGAGGATAATCCTGGACGGCCGGCGGGCCCGCGGGGTGGTGCTGGAGGACGGGACGGAGATCACCTCCGAGGTGGTGGTCTCCAACGTCAACGCCAAGGTGGCCTACCTCAAGATGGTGGGCCCGGAGAACCTCCCCTCCTGGGCCCTGAAGGCCATAGACAGCTACCGCCTCTCCATGCCCTGTCCCATGATCTACGTGGGGCTGGACGAAAAGCCGGACCTGGAGGCTCACCACACCGTGGTCTCCGGCTCCATCGAGGACATGAACCGGGTGTGGAACCTATACTACACCAAGGGGGTCATCCCCCGCACGGCCATGAGCCTCATCTGCTGGCCCACGGAGGCCGATCCCTCCCTGGCCCCGGATGGCCACCACATCCTGAACTTCCTGTGCAACGCGCCGGCGCCCTATGCCCCGCTGGGGGACAACTGGGACCGGCTCAAGGATTGGTACAAGGAAGAGGCCATCCGGGAGCTGGAGCGCTTCGTCATGCCCGGAGTCAGGGACCACATCGATTACCTGGAGGTGTCCACGCCCCTGGACTTCGAGAGGCGCCTGCTCTCCCCCCAGGGGTCCATCTACGGGCTCTTCTCCGACCTCACCTCCCTGGCCCTCTTCCGCCCCCATGCCCGTTCCCGGGTCATCAAGGGGCTGTACCTGGCGGGGAGCTCCACCCACCTGGGAGGAGGCGTGCCCACCACCATCGCCTCCGGGATCATCACCTCCGGGTACATTTTGAAGGACCGCGGTTGAGAGGCCCGTCCGGCAGGGTGGGCGGCAGCCCCGGGCGGGGATGGAGGTAAGGCGGGCAGGCCAGTGGAGCGGATGGTTCTCCACGGGGATACGGAGGAAGGGGGGCGGCCATCGCCTCGGGGTAGGGGGAGACGGAAAGGCACGGAGGCCAGGAAGGGGTCGGACATGGGGCGCGGCCGGCGCCCGGTGGCCGCAAGCGGGGATGGAGAGAATGGACGGAAAAAGGTTGACCGAGGAAGGCGAGGAGGACGGACCATGGAAAGGAAATGGAGAAGGCTGCTGAAAGCGGGAGCCCTGGCCGGGCTGGTGGCCCTCTACTTCTCCCTGGACGAGAGCACGCGGCGCTACCTGGTACACATCGGCAAGCAGGTACCCTACCTGCCCTACCGCTACTTCATCTGAGGGGCGGTCAGGGAGCGGGCCGCGGCATTGGCGCGCGGGTCCGAGGGGAGGGCCCGGGACGTGATCTCTGATCATCGGGGACTCTATGGGAGGTGAGGACGTGGACTACGACGCCGTGGTCATCGGGGCCGGGCTGGGAGGACTTTCGTGCGCCGCCAACCTGGCCCGCAACGGGTTCCGCACCCTGGTGGTGGAGAACACCGGCCAGGTGGGAGGGTGCTGCTCATCCTACGACCACCAGGGATACCGTTTCGATATCGGTGCTTCCGTCGTGGAGCTGGCCTGGGTGATAGACGCTCTTTTCCAGAAACTGGATAGAAGGACCGGGGACTATATCGACTTCATCCCCATCGACCCCATCTACGGGTTCGTCACCGCCGACGGCAGGAGGTTCTCCTACCCCGTCTCCGTGGAGGAGACCGGGAAGGTCATCGCCCGCTTTTCCGAGGAGGACGCGCGGTCCTGGGAGCGCTTCGCCGCCGTGGGCTCGGAGGCCATCAATTTCGCCTTCGGGAAGGTGATGACCGAGTCCATGGGATCCCTCCGGGACATGGCCAGGGTGGCCATGGCCAACCCCAAGCTGGCCAAGTACCTCAAGTACATGGTGCTCAACTTCGAGAGTGTCCTGTGCAGCTTCTTCAAGAACGACACCGTGCGCGCCTCCATGAGCCTGCAGTCCTACTTCATCGGCCTCCCCCCCGCCCTCTGCCCGGGTTACGTGGCCTTCCTGGCCTACTCCGAGCACGAGGGAATCTTCTACCCGCGTGGGGGCATGATCGCCATACCCCAAGGCATCGCCAACGCCTTCCGGGAGTTCGGCGGGGAGATGAGGTTCAACTCCCGGGTGGTGAGGGTGCTCACGGAGGGGAAACGGGTTCGCGGCGTGGAGCTGGCCGACGGGACGCAGATCGAGGCCCGCATCGTGGTCTCCAACATCAACGCCAAGACCCTCTACCTCGAACTCATCGGCGAGGAGAAGCTCCCTTCCTGGGCCAAGCGGGCCGTCAAGAGCTACCGGGTCTCCATCCCCGCCCCTATGGTCATGCTGGGACTGGACGCCAGGCCGGACCTGGACGCCCACCACACCTTCTGCTACGCCACCCTCGAGGAGATGAACCGCATCTGGTTCGAGGATTACCTGAACGGGCGCGTCCCCGACGGGGGTTTCATGCTCATCTCCTGGCCCACCCACGCCGACCCCTCCCTGGCCCCGGAGGGGCACCACTGCCTGAACCTGGTGTCCTTCGCTCCCTACCGCCTGGCGGAAGGGGATTGGGATTCCTTCAAGGAGAGGTACCTGGAGATGATGTTGGGGCTCCTGGAGCGCAACTTCGGCCTGCGGCTCCGGGAACACATCCAGGTGGCCAAGGTGAACACGCCCAAGGACTTCGAGAGGATGCTCCTTCACCCCGAGGGCGCCGTTTACGGCCTGCAGAACGATATCACCTGCACCGCCGCCTTCCGCCCCGGCGTGCGCTCCCGGGTCTTCCGGGGCCTCTACCTCACCGGGGCCTCCACCCACCTGGGAGGGGGCATCGCCCCCACGGTAGGATCGGGAATGGTGGCCGCCGACTTCATCCTGCGCGATTTCGGCTGACGCGGCCGGGAGGGGCCACACCCTCCGCCATGCGCCGGGGGGACGGGGTGATTCACGGGCCATTCCCGGAAAGCGCACACGATGGCCCGTCCGCGGTCGGCGGGGAGGAATCCCTCTTTCCTCCTCCCGGCCTGCACTTCCCGGTCTAACCCGGCGGTACGGTCGAGGCGCACGCCGCGGGCAGGAGGAGCGCATCACCTTCACTCCATCCGGTCGATGCCGGCTTTGGTTTGCTTTTCTCCCCGGGCCCCAGGTGGCTGCCATGTATCCGAAACGAGGGGTAATGTCGCTGCATCGCTTCAGTAGGCGCTTTTAGGATTGAAAGGTATCGATGCTGTATCGTTTCAGTAGGCGCTTTTAGGATTGAAAAGCATCGAGAGACCACCCTCTCATCCTGGCAAAACAAGCTAAAGAGGAAGAAAGGGGTGATCTCTCTTGCTGCCATCCACAGTACTACATCTGGTGTCCGAAGCGAAAACCCTTGAAGAGGTGGAGGAGAACGGCGGGGAAGACCGCGAGATGGCTCATCGTTTAGAATAATATGGAAGGAGCCGGGCCGGTTGGTGGGGCGGGATCCGCCGTCCGATCGCGATACGGGGCGTGGGCCATGCAAGTACAAGTCAACCCGACCAACGTGACGGAGACCGTCGCCGTGATCGGCTCCGCCCTTCTGGGATTAATAGTCCTGGCCGGGCACTGGAAGGACCTGCGGGGACGCCTGTTCGGGACACTGTGCCTGGCCCTGGCGACCTGGAAGGCCTTCGACTTCGCCCATCCCCTGGTGACCACGGAGGCCTGGGTGGACGCGGTCAGTTGGGCCCTGGGAGCCCTGTGCGTGGCCCTGGCCGTGCACTTCTTCGCCCTCTACTCCCTGGAAGACAAAAAGGGCCTTTTCCGCCTCCTCTACGGGTTTGCCTTTCCCGCCTCCGCCGTCTTCATGGCCGCCGCCATCGTGGGCGTTTTGCCGTCTTCCAATACATGGAAAGCGATCTTCGGGGCCTACCTGTTACTGGCTTCCACGTTGATAGTGGCCTTGATGGCCTGGGATTACCATCGCCAGAGGGACCGTGAGCACCTGCTGGCCCTGCTGGGCGCGGCCTTCGTCACCCTGGGGGCGTGCCTCCAGGTCGCCGACATCATCTGGGACCTTTGGGGGCTGCGCTTCCAGACCTACGGGATGCTGGCCTTCGAGGCCTGCTTTGCTTATGACATCCTGGTGGCTGGCTTCCTGCGGGCCAAGGAGGAGCACCTGCGGGCGCTGGAGGAGCTGGGGCTGCGGGAAAGGAGGCTCCAGGAAGCGGAGGCCAAGTTCCGGAAAATGCTGGACAACAGCTACGACGTCATCTTCACCGTGGACCGGGAGGGGAACATCCTGGCCATCAACACCGACGCCGAGGAGGTCCTCGGCTTCCCCGTGCAGAGGGTTTTGGGCAGGGGATACCTGGACTTCCTCGACCCCCAGGAGATGGAGCGCGCCTTTTCCGCCCTGGCGCGCGGCCTGGGCGGGGAGAAGATAAGGTTCTTCGAGGTGACCTTGCGGAGGCCGGACGGGAAGCCGGTCATCCTCTCCATCACCGGGACACGGCTGTACACGGAGAAGGAGGCCGCCCTGGTCATCGCCCGCGACGTGACCCAATCCCGGGAGATGGAGCTGGAGTTGATGCGCAGGAACGCCCTCCTCGAGGAGGCCAACCGCAGGTTGAGCGAGCTGGACCGGCTGAAAACCGAGCTGGTGGGTATCGTGGGGCACGAGCTGCGCTCTCCGCTCACGGTCATCAACAGTTACGCTTCGGCCCTCAAGGATCACTGGGACCGCCTGGACGAGGAGCGCAAGCTCTCCTGCATCGACCACGTCCTGCGGGAATGCCAGAGGCTCAACCGCATGGTGGAGAACGTCCTGGACATGAGCCGCATAGAATCGGACCAGGTCTTTCTCAACCGCCAGCGCGGGGACCTGGTTTCCGTCCTCCGGGAAGTGACCGATTCCATGTCCCTGGCGGCGGGGTCAAGGGTGGTCCACCTGGTCACCTCGGTGCGGCGGCTGGAGATGGAGGCCGACTGGGACAAGGTACGCCAGGTGCTCATCAACCTCCTGGACAACGCCTTCCGCTTCAACCCGCCCGACGCCCCGGTGGTGGTCACCGGTGACGTCCAGGACCGGGAGGTGGTGGTGAGGGTGAAGGACCGGGGGCCTGGAATTCCTCCCCAAGACCGGGAAAGGTTCTTCGACAAGTTCACCCGGAGCAAGGCGGAAGGTGTGGAGGGAGGGCTGGGGCTGGGGTTATACATAGTCCGCACCTACGTGGAGGCCCACGGAGGCCGCGTTTGGGTGGAGGACGAGGAGGGGATGGGGGCCGTGCTGGCCTTCTCCCTGCCCCTGGAGGGGAAGGGGATTCCCGGATCCGGGAGGCCTTGAAGGGGGCGGTGTCGCCGACGTTGGTTTGAATACGGGGGGCAAAGGGTATCATTTCCAAGTGCCTGGGAGGGGCCAATCGTTTTTGGCAAGGAGGTTCATATGTTCGGCAAGAAGAAGAAGGCGCTGGTCATCTACCACACCAAGACCGGGCACACCGCCGAGGCGGCGGAGGCGGTGGCCAGGGGCCTTAAGGCGGGGAAGGTCGACGCCACGGTGAAGAGCGTTTCCGAGGCGCGGCCGGATGAATTGGAAGATTATTCCATAATAGCCGTGGGCAGCCCCACGCGGGGAGCGAGACCGGCGAGGAAGGTGAAGAGTTTCATCAAGGGGCTGGACCGCAAGGCCCTCAAGGGGAAGAAGGCCACCGTGTTCAGCGCTTACGCCGGATTTCGCGGTAAGGCCACCCTGCGGCGCCTGCGCCGGCTCCTGCGGCGGCGGGGGGCCAAGGTGGTGCTGCGCGGGGTGGCGGTAAAGGCGGGGGCTCCCCTGAGCCTGTGGAAGGGCCCCCAGGCGTCACCGGAGGACGTGGCTCGCCTGGAGGAGTTGGGGCGCAAGCTGGCCCGCAAGGCCTGAAGGCGGGGAAGGGCCTCCGGGTGCCCGCCGGGTCCGTTCCCGCCTCCCCGGTAAGGCACCCGTAAGCCGCCGCGCTGCTGCGCGGCCCGGGGAGTGGTCCCCGCTCAGGGGACGGGGCACCGCGGCCGCGGCCGCAAGCCAGGGTGTGCGGCTGGTGTGGGCTTCAGGATCCGGCATTTCCCGGGAGGGCCCGGGAGAAGAGGCCTATCCGCGCACCAGTTCCAGGAAGGAACGGGCGTCCTCCACGGCGTAACCGTAAGCGTCGTTGTTGAAATAGGCGTAGACGTCCCTTCCCTCCTCCAGGAGGGAGCGCGCGTAGGCGGCCCATTCCGCGAGTTCTTCCAGGGAGTACTTGGAACCATAGAGCACCTTCCCGCCGTGGAAGCGGAGGAAGGCGAAGTCCGCGGTCTCCACCCTCGCCTCGGGGAAGACCGGGGAACTCGCGGCGCAGAGGGCGCATCCTCCCTCCTCGAGTACGCGGTAGACCTCGGGGATGAACCAGCTGGGATCCCGGAACTCGAAGACGTAACGGCGCCCGGAAGGGAGGGAACGCACGAACCCGCGCAGGCGCTCCGGGTCGGCTTTCCAGCGGGGAGGGAGTTGGAAGAGGACGGGGCCGGCCTTCTCCTCCAGCCCGCCCATATTGTGGAAAAAGTTGGAAAGAGCATCGTGCGGGTCACGCAGCCTCTTGACATGGGTGATGAAGCGGCTGGCCTTGACGGCGAAGAGAAAGCCGTCGGGGACCTTCTCCCTCCAGGCGGTGAAGGTCTCCCGCGAGGGGAGGCGGTAGAAGGAGTTGTTTATCTCCACGGTGTCGAAGTGGCGGGAGTAGAACTCCAGCCATTCGCGGGCCGGGAGGCGCCGAGGGTAGAAGACTCCCTGCCAGTGCGGGTAATGCCAGCCCGAGGTTCCCACGCGGACGTCGGCCAACCTTACCTCCTCGCGGGTTCCTCCCCGGAAGCCCTTCGTTTCCCGCCCGGGGAACCGCATCCGGCGAGGTGCCCGCGCTTCGCGGCTCCCCACGCGTGCGGCGCGCGGGCCTAACGGTCCTCTTCCTAGATTATCCCACCCGTGCAGCGGCTTGGAAGGGAGGGGTTTCCACGCGCTTCCCGGGCCTTTTCCCCGCGCCGGGGGATATAATCTAACTGGTGACTAACCGGTGAAAGCGGCGCTTCGGCGGGGCGTCGGGAGTGGAAGCCGGGGCTTACGGCAGTCGGGCACCTCTCCGGGTCCCGCCCTTCCGCGAGAAAGGGTCGGGATGAGCGCCTTGCGCAAGATCTTCGCCAGCCTCCGGGGGAGGGTCTTTCTCGCCGTCCTGCTCTCCGGGCTGGTGGTGGGGCTGTCCGTGGGAACGGCCTCCTACGCCGTCGCCCGTTCCATGATCAAGGAGCGGGTGGAAAAGGACGTCGCCGGGGTGGGGAACGACGTGCGCAGGATCATCGAGGGAGTATGGGTTCCCACCCTGAAGATGGAGATGCGGGTGCTTGCCGAGGTGGCCTCCACCCTGTACGCGCTGAGTCCCGCCCCGGAGGCGTTGAAGTCCACGCTGGCCGGACGGCAGGTCAAGGTCCCGGGTTTCAAGAGGATCAACCTCTTCCACCCCAGCGGTTTCTTCCTGGGCAGCACCGACCCTTCCTACCGGGGCCGGGTGGAGGAAGGCATGAGCGGAATTCAGCCGGAGGAGGTGAGGATAACACCCTTCCGCAGGGAGGGCGAAGGCGTGGAGACGGAGTACCTCATGACCGTGGCCGCCCCTATGGTGAAGGAAGGGGAGGTGGTGGCCGTACTGGTCGGGGACATCACTCCCGAGGGGATAAGCGGCGAGCTGGGTTCCCTCGCGGTGGGGATATCCGGCGAGGTGTACCTGGTGGACGCCGAGGGTCGTCTCGTCACCCGTCCGCCCCGAGCTCGCCAGGACACGGAAATGGAGATCCTGGGAAAGCCCCTGGAAACAGAGGGGGTGCGCCGGGTGGTCCGGGGGGAGAACGGGGTGGCGGAGTACGAAAACTACGCCGGCCAGAGGGTTTTGGGCGGGTATTTCCATTTGCCGGAGACGGGATGGGGCATCCTCGTGGAGGAAGACGCGGACAGGGCCTTCGCCGACCTCACGAGGCTTCGCAACCTCATCATCTACATCGTGGCCGGCCTGGCCCTGGCCTCCATGCTGGCCGCATTATTCCTGGCGCACATGATCGCCGGGCCGCTGCGGCGGTTCCAGGAGGCCGCCGAGAAGCTCGGGCTGGGAGACATGGATTTCCGCGTGGAGGTCGGGGGTGGCGAGGAACTGCGGGGGCTGGCCGCCAGCTTCAACCGCATGGCGGACGCCCTGCAGAGCTCCTACGCCGTCCTGGAGGAGAGGGTGCGCAAGAGGACCGCCGAGCTCCGGACCCTGTACGAGATGGTCTTCTCCCTCCGCGGCTACCGGGATCCGGACGAGATCCTGCACAAAGCCCTGCAGGCGGTCATGGATTTCGCCTCCTGCGAGATGGGGTGGTGTTACCTGGCGGCGGGCGAAAGCTTCAATCTCCTGTACAGCCGCACGCCGGGCGGAGAGGCGGGTAGGCTACCGGAAAGGTTCGCAGCCGGCGAGGGCCCCCTGGGCGAGGTGCTCGCCGCGGGGGAGGCCGTATTCCTGGAGGCGGGGGTTGGAGAGGGCGGCGCCGGCCTCGCGCGCCTCTTCCCCCGGGGTTCGGCCGTATTCCTCCCCCTGCGTTCCGCCAAGAGGACGCTGGGCCTCATCTGCGCCGCTTCCGAAAAGGCCGGGTACCTGGGAGAGGAATCCCGCCGCACCCTTTCCGCCCTGGCCGGGGAAGTGGGAACCGCACTGGAGAACGCCATTCTCTACCGCGAGCTTCAGGAACACGCCGAGGAGCTGGAGAGGGCCAACCGGGAACTGCGTTCCCTGGACGAGATGAAATCCAATTTCATCTCCACGATCACCCACGAACTCAAGCAACCTCTCTCCCTGATCAGCGGCTATGCCCAGACCATTCGCGACTATTACGAGAGCCTGACCTACGAGGAGGAGCTGCAATGCCTCCAGGTCATCCTGGACAGGACCGATTTTCTTTCCAGGCTGGTGGACGAGCTCCTGGACCTCTCCCTGCTGGAGATGGGGAAGGTGCGGCTCCACAAGGAGGAGTGCGACCTCGAGGGGCTGGCGCGCAAGGTGGCCTCGCAACACGCGGCCCGAAACCCCGATCAGCCCATAGTGGTGGACTTCTCGCCCGATTTTCCCCTGGTGATGGCCGACGTCCGGCGCATGGAGCAGGTGCTCACCAACCTGGTATCCAACGCCTCCAAGTTCTCGAAGGGGAAGGGCGAGATACGCATAACGGGAAGGGTTATGGGGGACAGGGTCCGCGTTAGGGTCATGGACCGGGGAATCGGCATCGAACCTTCCCAGTTGAAGAGGATATTCGACCGCTTTTACCAGGTGGATTCCTCCATGAAGAGGTCTTATTCCGGGGTGGGGCTGGGCCTCTTCATCTGTAGGGAGCTGGTCGAGGCCCACGGGGGAAGAATATGGGCGGAGAACCGCCCCGGCGGCGGGGCGGTGGTCAGTTTCGAGATCCCGTGGAGAGAAGAGGCAAGTGGTCAAGGGGCGGAGGGATGAACGTCGGGTGGCTCCGCCCCGCTGACCGGCGCGTGGCGAATAGCGACGAAGTATCTATGGGTGAGCGGCCTCGGGTAGGCGAAGCCCGCCGGGGGATCGGGGGTGGGCCGGCGCCGGCAGCGGTATCGTTCCTGGGTTTTATTTCCAGGGAAGGGAGGGTGTTCCCGGCGGGGGTTCTTGCGACGCGGCCTCGTGACCGAACGGCGTCCGCGTCCGGGGAGTCGTGATGTCGGCCGGTACACTGGGAGGTGGGCATGTCTTTACTGGACCGGGATATGGCCGCTCGGGTGATCAGGACCGCCCTGTCCCGGGGAGGCGAATTCGCCGAGCTTTTCGCGGAGCGCCGGAGCGGCTACAACCTGCGCCTGGAGGAGGGCAAGGTGGAGGAGAACACCTCCGGATGGGAGACGGGGGCGGGCATCCGCGTCATCTGCGGGGAATCGGTGGCTTACGCCTATACCAACGACCTCTCCCTCGCCTCCCTCGAGGAGACCGCGCGGGCGGCGGCCGCCGCGGCCAAGGCGGGAAGGTCAACGGCGGTGGGGTTGGAGAAACCGCTCCGGCTTCTTCCGAGACGCGAGGATCATCCTGTCCGCCTGGACATCGACGCATTCCCGCGGGAGCGGAAAGTGGAGCTTCTCCACCGCGCCGACCAGGCGGCGCGCGAGGCCGGTTCGCGTATCGTCCAGGTGGTGGTGGCCCTGGGAGACGCCCGGCAGGAGGTGTTCATCGCCAACTCGCTGGGCGAAGTGGTCACCGACCTCCGCGTGCGGGTGCGCATGGTGGTACAGGCGGTGGCAGCGCACGAGGGTGAGATCCAGACCGGCCACGAGAGCCCGGGTATCCTGGGGGGATACGAATTATTCCAGGAATTTCCACCCGAGGAGGTCGGCCGCGCCGCCGCCCTGCAGGCCTTGACCATGCTCGAGGCCCGGCCCGCGCCCTCCGGCCCCATGGCGGTGGTCATCGCCAACGGGACGGGCGGCGTCCTCTTCCACGAGGCGTGCGGCCACGGATTGGAAGCGGACGCGGTGTACAAGAGGGCCTCGGTTTTCGCGGGGCGGCTGGGGGAAAAGGTGGCTTCACCCCTGGTGAACGCCTTCGACGACGCCACCCTGGTCAACCGGTGGGGATCCTTCGCTTACGACGACGAGGGGGTGAGGGCCAGACGCACCCCCCTCATCCAGGAGGGGGTACTGGTGGGATACATCAACGACCGCAAGCGGGCCATGCGGGACGGGACCGAACCCACGGGAAACGGGCGCCGGCAGTCTTACCGCCACGTGCCCATACCCCGCATGAGCAACACCTACATAGAGGCGGGCAGGGACCGTGGCGAGGACATCATCGCCGACACCGAGCTGGGCCTCTACGCGCGCAAGCTGGGAGGAGGGGAGGTGAACCCGGTCACCGGGGACTTCATCTTCGCCGTGACCGAGGGATACATGATTCGCGGGGGAAAGGTGGCCGAGCCGGTCAAGGGGGCGACCCTTATCGGGAACGGCCCACGCGTTCTCCTGGACATCGACGCCGTAGGAGGGGACCTGGACTTCGACACCGGGATGTGCGGGAAGGAGGGACAGGCCGTCCCGGTGTGCACCGGCCAGCCCACGCTCCGGGTACGGGAGCTGGTGGTGGGAGGAACCACGGAGGTGGTCTGAGTGGAGCCGTACGCGGATCTCGGCACCCAGCTGGAGGAATGGGTGGAGAGGGGCCGCGCCCTGGTGGGGGCGGGGGCGGAACTGGAACTCTACGCCCAGGAACACCGGGGTCTCACGGTCAGGGTGTTCCGGGGCGAGGTGGAATCCCTCCGTTACGCGCATTCCAGGGGGGTGGGCGTGAGGGTCCTCAGGGAGGGCCGGTTGGGATACGCCTATTGCACGGGGTTCGATTGGAGGGATTGCTCGAGGGCGGTGGAGGAAGCCGCGGCCAACGCGCGCTTCAGTGCCCCCGACGAACACAACCTGTTGCCTTCCCCTGCGGATCGAAGCCCCGGGGACCTGGGCATCTATGACCCCGAGGTGGAGGAGACCGCCTCCAGGGAGAAGGTGGAACTGGCTCTTCGCCTGGAAGACCTTACCATATCCTTGGATCCTCGCGTCAGGCGGGTGGAGACCGCGGTGTACGCGGACGGGGTGTCCGTGGTGGCGGTGGCCAACAGCCTGGGGGTTTCTGGGACCTACCGCTCCTCGGATTGCCACTGCTACGTCTTCCCCATCGCCGAGGACGGAGAGGAGTCGCAGACCGGCTTCTCCTTCGACCAGGGCGTGAAACCCTCCGACCTGGACCTGGAACGTGTGGCCCGCGAAGCGGCGGAGAGAGCCCTCTGCCTGCTGGGATCGAGGAGCATGCCCTCCCGGCGGACCACGGTAGTGCTGGATAACATGGTGGCCGCGGAGTTCATGGGCATGCTGGCCGCGGCGCTGTCCGCGGAGGCGGTCCTTAAGGGCCGTTCCTTCCTGGCCGGGAAGCAGGGGGAGCAGGTGGCCTCCTCCCTGGTGACCGTGGTGGACGACGGGCTGCTCCCGGGAGGGCCGTCCACGGCTCCCTTCGACGACGAGGGAGTGCCCTCCCGCCGCAAGGAGCTCATCCGTGACGGCGTGCTCACCGGGTACCTGCACAACATGTACACCGCCTCGCGTTCCGGTACCGAAAGCACGGGAAACGCCACCCGTTCCTCCTTCCGGGAGAGACCCGGGGTGGGGGCCACCAACCTCTTCCTCTGCGCGGGCAAGGGTGCCCGGGAGGAGCTGGTACGCGGGGTGGACGACGGGGTCCTCATATTGCAGGTGGTGGGCGCCCATGCGGGAGCCAACCCGGTGAGCGGCGAGATCTCCCTGGGGGCCCTGGGGTTGCGCATCAAGAACGGGGAACCCGAGCAACCTCTCCGGGAGATAACCCTGGCGGGCAAGGCCCTGGAATTCCTGCGCCAGACGGTGGCCGTGGGTGAGGACCTCCGCTTCCTGCCCTTTGAAGGAAGCTTGGGGGCCCCGACGGTGGTGGTGGAAGGGGTTATGGTCTCCGGTCGCGGTTAAGCGCGGCACACCTGGCTCGGGGTCGCTCAACGGCGCCCGAAGCGGAGAGAGTAAGGGCATCCGGGCACGCTCGTCATCTTCGGCCGGGATGGGCCGGGGCCACGGGAAGAGGTGGCACTCCGCTCGGGCCCGCTCACCTCCCTCTCCCTTTCACCTGCGGCCTGCCTCGCCGGGGCCGGATCCATGGTCCCTCCCCGCCTGGCCTCCCCCGGGTGCAAAGAGGAGGCAGGCCAGGCGTTCCGCGTTCTGCCCTTCCAGGAGGAACTTGCCGCGCAGCGCATCGGGCCAGATCACCAGGTCGGGTCCGGGATGACCGGATCGGGAGGCGATATCATGGGTAAGTCCGCCCTCGACGTCACCGGGAAGGACCACGGTTAGCGGTCGCTCGCCGCCCCGGAGCTCCAGGGAGAAAAGGGCCGAGGCCGCCTTCTCCTCCCAGTTCTCTTGGGGAGAAACCCCCCTCTTCCTCCCGGCGCGATCCAGGTAGTAGGCGAGCCATAGGGAGGCGATACCTCCTCCCAGGGGGCCGGAGAGGAACCACCACCTCAGTTGCAGGGAGGCGGTGAGCGCCGTGGCCGCGAGGACGCATAGCGCGCAGGTGGGGATCCAGGTACGGAGAAGGGAACGGAAGCGGCTTTCCCGCCACGGTTTCATGGCCCGGACGGCCCCTAGGATATCCGAGGGGGTGTTGGAGAGGAGCGCATCCCCCAGGGTTGGGCCCTCGCGTCCGGGGAGCACGGGGGCCAGCGCCACCAGCGAGGCGGGCAGGAAACGCCCTTCCAGGAATTGGCGGGCCAGGAGGAGCTGGTCCGCGCCCCAGCCCAAGCCCAGGAAGACGCTTCCCTGCGGGGAGAAAACCCCCCGGGTTTCCAACTCCTCCAGCATCGAGCAGATTGGCCTGCGGAAAGCCTCCCGCGGGTCCTCCCCTTCCAGGGTGGGAAACTCCGATGTCCACAGGGACACCGCCTCCGTGTCCGGGGGTAGGGAGCGGGCCAGGAGGCCGAGCAGGCGACGGTTTAGGCCGCCGGGCTCTCCCACCATGACCAGCCGCCTTTCCGCTCCCGCGGCGCCCGGAAGGCCGTGGAGGATGGCCGTGCCACCGGTGAGGGAGACCTGGCGATCCCGCTCCCTCTTCCCTTCCGGTCCTCCTACCCCGGCCCCGCGGCGCAGGCGGCGCAGGTACTCGGAGAGGGAGGCGGCGAGGAGGGAGAAGGCCGCCGCGGCCAGGACGCCCAGTACCAGGCACACCATGCTCATGAGGGCCTCGATGTTGCGCACGTTGCGATGCAGGGGATCGCTGAAATACCAGGCATAGGCGAAGATGACGAGCCCCGTTCCCAGGGCCCGATTGACGTTCTCCCGCACCCGGCCTCCGTAGAGGGAAAGGCCGTGCCAGCCCCTCCGTGCCACCATGGCCTGGATGATGCCCAGGGAAGCCAGGAAGAAGAAGAGGAATGTCTCCAGTATATCCTCGTGAAAGACCTCGTTCACCGCTCACTCCCTCACACTCAAGGCCGAACGGAGGCGGCTTTCAAGCACCAGGGCCGCGGAGACGAAGGGCCGGCTGAGGAAGCGCAGCCTGTGCACCAACCAGGCGCTGAGGAGGGCCAGGATGATCCCGGCCAGCACGTCTCCCGGGTAGTGGACCCCGCAGAACACCCTCGCGAAGGACATGAGAAAGGCAGGTGGAAGAAAATACCATGAGAACCTGCGGTCCGAGAACCAGGCGGAGAAGAAGAAAGAGAAGGTGGCCGTGGCCGGGTTGCTGGGAAAGGACCAGTCAACGGGCCTGTAGAAGAGGAGGTTGACCTCGTGGTCCACGAAGGGGCGCGGCCTGTGCACCAGGGTTATCACCAGCTGCATGAGGGCGGCGGAGAGGGCCACGGTGAGGAACACGCGGATCACCGCCGCCAGGTTTTCCCGGTCCTCCGCCCGGCGGCGCCCCTTGAGGGCCATGACCAGGACCAGGAGGCCCATGGTGAAGGGGACCAGGTGGTCGTTGCAGAAGGCCTTCATGGCGGAGTCCAGCAGGATGTTCCTGCCGGCCAATCCGTTGACCCACCGGAAGAGGGCGTAATCCAGGCTCAAAAACCAATCCACCATGCGCTTCCCGCCTTTCCGCGAGCTGGGACCGGCAAAGGCGTCCTTTTAAAGGGAACGTGCCTATTATACAGTCGCGGAAAGGGAATGCCCACGTGCGGCCTCGTTCCGGTTGCCTCCTCCGCCGGAACCTGTGCCCCCCGCCGTGACGCGCCGGTGGTGCCCCGCGAAGGTGCCCAGCAGGAGGGATGAGGGGCGCTCCTGGCCTGAGCGAGGGCGTCTTTCTATCCTCGTGAAGGAAAGGACATGGGGCAAAACCATGGCCACCGCCTGGTGGAGCATATCCCGTGTTCTCCCATCCTCGCGAAGGGAAGGACGCGGGGAGGGTCGTATTCGGATATGGAGGCCCGCGATGTGCGGAACCGGGCGCGGAAGGCGACGCGGTGAACCGTGGGTTCCCGCCGCAAGGCGCCCCCGGGTTGCGACGGCGGAGGGCCAGGTGGGTTAATATTCTCATGGCGCGGTGAAGAAAGGAGGCAAAACGAGCTGTCCGGGTTGAGAAAAAGGAAGTGGCTGAGTGCCACGCTGCTTTTCCTGAGCCTGCTGGCGGCGGCGGGCTGTGCCTTTGTCCTGGTGGATCCCTGGAACCGGTTCTGGGGGGAGGGGCGGGAAACGGCTACACCGGAGCCCTTTCCGGGAATCGCCGACCCCCCGCTTTTCCCGGAAGGCGAGCCCCTTTCCTATAAGACCCTCAACGTGCTCATCCTCGGCCTGGACCACGGCCTGGGAAGGCCGGAGGAGGGCAACCGCAGGAGCGACGTGATGATGGTCGCGCACCTGGACCTCGACCGACAGAGGATATGCCTGCTCTCCATTCCCCGCGATTCCTACGTGGATATCCCCGGGCACAAGAGGAGCAAGATAAACGAGGCCTACGCGCTGGGGGGAGCCGAACTGGCGCGGCGCACGGTGGAATCGGTGACCGGAATGAGGATGGATCGCCACGTGGCTCTGGATTTCGACGAGTTCCGGTGGCTGGTGGACCTGTTCGGCGGTATCCCCATAACCCTCGAGGAGCCCATCTCCGATCCCAAGCTGGGCAACATCGCCGCGGGCGGACAGGTGCTCGACGGGGACCACGCTCTGATCATGGCCAGGTCACGCGACTATCCAATGGGGGACCTGGAGAGGGTGCGCCAGCAGCAGCGCCTGGTGATCCAGGCCCTCTACGAGGGAAAGAAAATGGCCGGGTACCCGGGTGCGGCCTGGTTCCTTTACGCGGCTGTGGATTCCCTGGACACCGACTTTACCCGGGAGGAGCTAATCCGCCTGGCGCGTGAATACGCCTCCTTCCCGGTGGTGGACGTGCAGGGAGGGGTGGCGCCGGGCAGGACGGGAGCGGCGGGAGGAGCAAGCGTGTATTTCCTCGACGCGGCGGGGATGAGGGAGCTCGTGGAATCCGTGGAGAGGTACTGCACGGTTCCCGAGAAGTATCGATGACCGCGGCTCGCCGTGCCACGTGGGCGCGCCGGGGCCGGGGGGAAGGAGAGAAGGGCAGCGGAATCCGTGGAGAGGTACTGCACGGTTCCCGAGAAGTATCGATGACCGCGGCTCGCCGTGCCACGTGGGCGCGCCGGGGCCGGGGGGAAGGAGAGAAGGGCAGCGGAATCCGTGGAGAGTTGATGCTCGTTTCCGGGGCGGGCGCTTCGGACCCCGTTTTTCGGGGTCCCCGGATCCGCCGGGCACGACCGTGGGGGATGATGAGGTTAAGGCTGGACCTTCACGTGCACACGGTATATTCATACGACGGCTCCATCGACCCACCGGGGCTTCTCGAGGCCTGCAGGCGACGGGGCCTGGACGGCGTGGCGGTGACCGACCATGATTCCGTGCGAGGCGGGTTGTCCTTCGCCGCCGAATTGCCGGAGCTTTTGATCATCCCCGGCTCGGAGATAAGGTCGGCGGAGGGGGAGATCATCGGCCTTTTCCTGGAGGAGGACGTGCCCCCCGGCCTTTCCGCCCCGGAGACCATGGCCCGTATACACGAACAAGGGGGAGTGGTGGTCATACCCCACCCCTTCGATTACGTTAAGTTGAGGCGCATGACCGCCAAACGCCTCCGCGAGCTGGCCGGGGAGATCGATGCCCTCGAGGTCCTGAACGGAAAGCCACGTTATCCCGGCGCCAACGGAAGGGCGGCACGTTTTGCGGAAAGCCTGGGCTTTCCGGCCACGGCGGGAAGCGACGCCCACGCGGCTGATCACGTGGGGCTGGTATACGTGGAGATGGAAGAATTTTCCGATAAGGCCTCTTTCATAGCCTCCCTTCGCCACGCCGTGGTCAAGGGAGAGAGGTATTCTCCCTGGGCTTCCCAGCTGCACAGGTGGAGGGCCCGCCTGCGCAGGGAACGCCCCTAGGCCCTGGGATCAGTCGAAGAAGCCTTCCGGAGGCTCCAGGCCGGGAGGCAGTTCCTCTTCCTTTTCCTCGAGGGGTGGTAGGAATTCCAGCCGGTCCTCGAGGCGGGGAAGCCTTACCCCCTCCCTCTTCGGTTCCATGGGAAGCTCCAGGCTCAAGTCCGGTGGGAAAGGAAGCGGTTCCGACCTGCTCTCCTCCACCGGGGCCTCCGCCTCCTCCGGGGGCTGGACGAAGGGCGCCGGTTCCGCCGGGGCCGCAGGGGTCTCCGCCTTGGCCCGCTTGGCCAGCTTCCTCTCCATCTTCAGCCGCTTGGCCTCCTCCCTGCGCAGGCGGGCCAGTTCCTTCCTGCTCAAGGGCGCCTCCACCGGGGCCTCCGCCTCCTCCGGGGGCTGGACGAAGGGCGCCGGTTCCGCCGGGGCCGCAGGGGCCTCCGCCGCGCCGGCCGGTCCGTATTCCTCACGCTCCCAGAGCGGCCTGGTGGCCTCGAGGGAATAGGCGGGCCTCGCCTCCACCGGGGGAGTTTCCACCGCCACGCCCCCCTTAGCGCGTTTGGAGAACAGTTTTGCTTCCGCCTTCTTCCTCTCCTTGGCCAGGCGCGCCGAAGCGCTGCTCAGCCCGGTGGCGAGCTCCTCGACCCGGGAGCGGTAGCAGTTCAGGCAGAGCAGTACCTGGTTGGTCTCCGAGGCGCAGAGCGGGCAAATGGGCGTATCGCACTGCGCGCAGGAGGTAATAGCCTCATTACCGGCGTGGAAAGGACATTCCATGACCGCCACCTCCAGGGCTTGACGTCCCACCTATGAAATAATTCTATCACCGGGCAGGACGCCCTTTACGCCGCCACCCGGCTCTTGGCACGCGCCAAAGGTTTGAATCTCTTTGCCTACGGATCCTTCACCTAAGTTATCGGCAGTGCCTGGCGCGTTTTTAAGCCGTGGTGGGCGGCTGGTATAATGCACTTGGCCGCAGGATAAACGGGAGACGGTCAGGGGTTCGTGCATGGAAACCGGGAAGGCGAGGGTCTTCGCCAGGATGTGCGTCATCGCCTGGGGCATCCCGTTGGTGCTCCTCTCCTTCATGGTGGCCATGGAGATCTCCCCCTGGAAGGCGGAAAGCGCCCACGTGAGCCGGCTGACCCTCGACCTGGCAGCGGTGGGGATGGCGGCGGGCGGGCTGGCCGCCTGGGCCTTCTTCAGCGTGTACCTTTACCGAAGGCTATGGAAGGTTTTTCCACAAATAGGTCAGGAAGACAAAGCCTGGACCTATGCCGAAGGGGTATTCGGGCTGCAGGGGGTGGGAACCAGCATGTCCTCGGTGCTGGGCGTGTTCCTCTACCTTTTCGGGGGCGGTTTCTGGCGCGCCGTCATCCTGGCTTCCCTGTCCCTGGTGCTGGCCACCGTGGAGACGGCGAGGTTTTCCCTTCGCGCGGGGGAGGTGGAGGATCTCCTGAAGGGCGTGGAGTGATGGGTCTGCTGAAGCGTTTCGAGAAGAGCCTGGAAAAAGCCTTCGAAGAACCATTTACCAGGATTTTCAAGGGGCGGGTCCATCCGCTGGAGATAGGGCGTCGGGTTCTCCGCGCCATGGACGACGAGAGGGTGTTGGGGGTGAACGAGACCCTGGCGCCCAACCGCTTCCTGGTACGCCTGAGCCCGGAGGATTTTCGGCACCTGGAAGGCGTCCTGGAAACTCTCGGCAAGGAGATGGAGGGGTTGGTCATCGATTACGCCAACCGCCGGGATTACCATCTCGCCTCCAGGCCACGCCTGGGTTTCGCGAGGGACGAGGCCCTGGGGGTGGGCGAGTTCCGGGTGGAAGCCTCCTTCGAGGAGGGGGTGGCCCCGGGGGAGGGGTCGGCAGCTCCGGCTCTCGAAGTAGCGCTCCCAACCCCTGGGGACGAGGGCGTGCTGAGGATACTTTCCGGCGAACGCTCCGGAACCGCCGTGCGTATCCGGGGGCCAAGGTTGCGCATCGGCAGGGCGGAGGAGAACGACGTCGTCCTGCCGGATCCGAGGGTCTCCAGGTTCCACGCGGAGATCGAGAGGGGGCCGCGGGGTTTCGTGCTCCGGGACCTGGGAAGCACCAACGGCACCATGATCGGCGGCCGGATGATTAAGGAGAGGCTGCTCGAGAACGGGGATATCATCTCCATGGGCGGGGTGAGGATGGAGTTTATCCTGGAATAGGAGGTGTGCGGGAAGCCCCGCCCGGCCCCGGTGGCCCGGAAGGAGGCATGCCCTGCGCCCCGCGGGGGGCGGAACCCTTCCGGCGCCGTAGGTTCGGCACGAGTGGAGAGGGAGGAAGATTCACAAGAAGGGGATAGCCTTGCCCGAGATAGTCTACATCTCGCTGAGGTACCTTTTCCTGGCGCTGCTTTACCTCTTCCTTGCCCTGGTGATCAGGGTCGTCTACCGTGAACTCAACCCCGCGGCCCCTAAGCTCCCCGCGCGCCAGGCCTCCAGGCCCGGCAGGAAAGGGCGCCCCGCCACCCTGGTCCTTTTGGGAGGGGAGGGTCGACGGGGACGGAAGGAATGGCGGATCGTGGAGGAACTGGTAATCGGGCGGGCCCCGGAATGCGCGGTGTGCCTGGAGGACGAGTTCGCCTCCAACCTCCACGCCAGGGTATACGCGCTTCAGGGCCGCTACTACGTGGAGGACCTGGGAAGCACCAACGGAACCTATGTGAACGGGAGGCGCATCAATTATCCCATCGAGCTGCGCGTCGGAGACCGGATAAAGGTAGGTCGTACCCTGATGGAATTCAGGGCTTGACCTCCCTCCGGAAGGGGCAACCGTGGAATGGCGCGATGGCCTGCGGGATGCCGTTCTCGGACCCGGGAACTAGAGGAGGACCCCATGCGTTACGCCGCCCTTAGCGACGTGGGTAAGGTGCGGGAGAGGAACGAGGATTTCTACCATGCCGACGGCCGCCTGTTCATCGTGGCCGACGGCATGGGGGGCCACCAGGCGGGGGACGTGGCCAGCTCCGCGGCGGTGGAGGAGTTCCTGCGTTGCGAGAAGGAGAGCCGCGGCGTGGATCCCCTGCGGCGCCTGCGCGGTTGCCTGCAAGCCGCCAACCGCGTCATCCTGAAGATGGCCGAAAAAGACCCCGGGCTCCGGGGCATGGGCACCACTTTCACCGTCCTGCTGCTGGAGGACGGCGCCTACCTGGGCCACGTGGGAGACAGCCGCGCCTACGTCCTGAGAGGAGGGACGTTGAATCCCCTCACCCGGGATCATTCCCTGGTAGAGAAGATGGTGAGGGAGGGTTTTCTCACCGCGCGCGAGGCCAGGCGGCATCCCAAGCGCAACATCATCCTGCGGGCCCTGGGGTTGTCGGCCGACTTGGCCGCGGACCTGGTGAGGGTGGAGGTCATGCCCGGCGACCGCATCCTCTTGTGCACGGACGGCCTGACTTCCCAATTGGAGGACGACCAGCTGGCCCGCCTCCTCCTCGAGGAGGAGGATCCGGAGGCTTGCGCGCGCAAGCTCGTCGAGGCGGCCAACGCCCTGGGCGGGGAGGATAACGTGACCGTTATCCTCGTGGACCTGGAGGAGGACGACGGGTGCGTCTTCCCGGCGAAGGGCGCGGTATCGCGACGGGAGGAGAAGAACCCGGTAGCGCGGTGGTGGCGGCACATGCGCATGGGAAGGGCCTGAAGCGGGGTTTAGGCGGCCCGCGCTCACGCGGCCTGGAGGCCACCGGAAGGCGGGATGGACACGGTATGGCGAGGAAGGATGAGAGATGGGTATGAGTCCGAGGTGGAAGGAAGCGCTCCTCCTGGCACTTATCCTGCCCCTCTCCTTCCTGGGCTGGATCTCGCTCGATCTGGCCGAGGCCGGTGCCCTGATTCCAGGCCACCTAGTTTACCCCTTGGCCTGGACGGCCATCTTTCTCCTGGCCCACTTGGTCCTGCGTTTCCTGCGTCCTCAGGCCGACCCCCTCCTGCTCCCCCTGGCTGCCGCCCTGACCTGCGTGGGCCTGGTCATGCTCCTGCGCCTCAACATGCACATGGCCCGCCTGCAGCTCATCTGGCTGGGGGTGGGAGCGGCCCTCATGCTCCTCCTGGTAGCCCTGCTGCGCGATTACCGGTCCCTGAAGAATTACCGGTACACGCTGGCCGTCCTGGGGTTGGTTCTGCTCCTGTCCACGGTGTTCTTCGGCCGCGAGGTCAACGGGGCCCGGCTGTGGTTGATCCTGGGCCCCCTGCGCTTCCAGCCCTCGGAGCTGGCCAAGATCTTCCTGGCCATATTCTTCGCCGCCTACCTGGCGGAGAGGAAGGAGCTCATCGCCGGGGCGGGCCGGGTGGTGGCCGGCGTTCACCTGCCCCGCCCGCGGGACCTTGGTCCGCTCCTGACCATGTGGGCTCTCTCGCTCCTGTTGCTCATCTTCCAGCGGGACCTCGGGTCCTCCCTGCTTTTTTTCGGCATCTTCCTGGCGGTGGTCTATGCGGCCACGGGGAGGGCGGCCTTCGTGGTGGCCGGAGTGGTCCTGTTCCTGGTCGGGGCCACCCTCACCTTCTACCTCTTCGGCCACGTGAGAACCCGAGTGGAAACCTGGCTGGACCCCCTCAACCCGGAGACGGTCAACGATGAGAGTTACCAGATAGCCCAGTCCCTTTTCGCCTTCGCCGAGGGCGGCCTTTCCGGGACCGGGTTGGCGCGGGGAAGCCCGAACCTCATACCCTACGTGGAGACCGATTTCGTCTATGCCGCCGTCGGCGAGGAGCTCGGTTTGATGGGTGCGGCGGCGCTGGCCCTCCTCTACCTGGTGCTGTGCGGGCGCGGGCTCTACCTGGCCCTGCGCAATGACGACGATTTCGGGAAGCTGCTGGCGGTGGGGATGACCGCCGTATTAGGGCTTCAATCCTTCATCATCATGGCCGGGGTCACCAGGTTGATGCCCCTCACCGGCATCACCCTGCCCTTCGTGAGTTACGGGGGAAGCTCCCTGGTGAGCAACTTCCTGCTCCTGGGGCTGCTCCTGTGCCTCTCCGAGGGAGGTGGAAGACTTGCAGAGGGCGATTAAGCGGCTGGGGGTCTTCTTCATCGCCCTCACCCTGGTCCTGGTGATCAACCTCAGCTACCTCCAGGTCTGGGGACAGAAGGGCCTTATGGAAAATCCTGCCAATACCAGGCGCCTGGTGGAGGAATACGGGATAGCCCGGGGCAGGATAATCACCTCCGACGGCCTGGTCCTGGCGGAGAGCGTGCCCGCCCAGGGACCCTTTGCCTACCGCCGCCAATACCACCAGGGATCCCTTTTCTCGCACGTATTGGGTTACGACAGCCCCCAGTTCGGCAGGACGGGAGTGGAGGAAACCTACAACCAGCAACTGCTGGGGAGGAAACCCCCCCGTTCCTGGGTGGAGGAGATGACCTCCGACGTGCGCGAGGGAAGCGACATTTACCTGACCCTGGACACGGAGGTGCAATCCGCGGCGGCCAAGGCCCTGGGTTCCCGCAAGGGGGCGGTGGTGGCCATGAATCCCAAGACTGGCGCCGTCCTGGCCATGTACTCCTGGCCCACCTACGACCCCCAATCCCTGGTGACCCCGGACAGGGATGCCGACGGGACGCCGCTGGCGGAGAAGGCCATGCTCAACTACAGCCGGGACTCCGGCAGCCCCCTGCTCAACCGCGCGACGGCAGGTCTCTACACCCCGGGTTCCGTCTTCAAGGTGGTGACCGGTTCGGCGGGGCTGGAAGCGGGCTTCCCCGTGTCCACGGCCTTCGACTGCCCGGGGGTCTGGGAGGTGGGCGGTTCACGGGTGACCAACTATGGAAACCCGCCGCGCAGTTTCGGGAGTATCGACATGGAGACGGCGCTCACCTACTCCGTGAACACCTACTTCGCCCAGCTGGCGGTGAAGATGGGGGCTCCGGCCTTGGTCAAGTGCGCGGAGGCCTTCGGCCTGAACTCCCTGCCCCCCTTGGACCTCCCCGAGGTCTCCGTCTCGCGCATCCCGCCCCCCGGCGGCATGGACGCGGTCCTTTTGGCCTGGTCGGGTGCCGGCCAGGGAGAGATACTCATCACCCCACTCCAGCTCTGCCTGGTGGGATGCGCGGTGGCCAACGGCGGGAGGATCATGGCCCCCCACCTGCTCAAGGAGGTCCGGAAGGGGGAGGCCATCCTCGAGCGCTACGACGCCTCGGTGTGGAGAACCCCCATCTCCGCGGACACGGCGGCGGAGATGCTTGAGATGATGGTCTCGGTGGTGGAGAGGGGTACCGGGACGGAGGCGGCCATCTCCGGGGTTACCGTGGCCGGGAAGACGGGCACCGCGGAGGTGGAAGGCAAGCCACCCCATGCCTGGTTCCTGGGGATCGCGCCGGCGGAGAACCCGAGCGTGGTGGTGGCGGTGGTGGTGGAGAACAGCGGCGGCGCGGGAGGGACGGTTGCCGCCCCCATCGCCCGTGAAGTCATGAAGGCCGCGTTGAGGTGAGGAGGAACCGGGATTTTCCGCCATGGGCCTGCGCCCACGCATCACGGCCGCGTGCCCTGGGGGCGGAGGGCGGGGCGGTATTGTCCCCTCGACGTTTTCCTGGATTACAATACCTCTGAAAAGTCCTCGGGGGGAGCAGGGCTGGCCATGGCTCGAACCCAAGGGGTGGCGAAAGACCCCGGAGCACGGAGGCTTTAGGTTGATGACCGAGAAGTACCCCGACTGGCGGGGCAAGGTGCTGAGAAAGCGCTACCGCCTGGACGAGAGGATCGCCCTGGGAAGGACCGTGGAGGTCTTCCGGGCTTACGACCTCCTTGAGGAAAAGGAAGTCGCGGTGAAGCTCCCCCTTCCCCACCTGCTTTCCGACCGCGAGTTCTGCGACCAGTTCCGCGCCGCCGCCCACCGCGCCACACGGCTCCGATATCCCGGCCTGGTGGAGGTCCTGGACTACGGCCTGGAAGAGGACCGTCCCTTCGTGGTGGAGGAGCTGGTGGAAGCCCGGACCCTCCACGAGATCCTGGAGACGGGGAAGCGGATGAAACCCCTCGGGGCCCTGTATTTCGCCCTGGAGATCTCCAGGACCCTGGCCTACCTGGAAAAACAGGGGGTGGCACACGGTTCGCTGGACGAGAGGCACATCTTCATCTTCCCCGGCCGTAAGGCCAAGATATCCGACCCCGGTTTCCCGGTGGTCATGGGAGCCGGGGATAGCCCATTCCCCGTCTTCCTCAACCTTCAGCGGGATATCCGGGACCTGGGCTACCTCATTTACCGCTCCGTGACCAACCGGAGCAAGCAGGAAGCGCTGGAGGACGCCCGGAAGGGGAGGTTGCGGTGGGATCGCGAGGTCCCGCTCCGCCTCCAGAGGTTCGTGGAGGTGTGCCTGAAGAGCGCGGAGGGAAAGGGTTTCGCCACCGCCAGGGATGCCCTCCGGGACGTCGTTTCCTCCCTGCGGGAAGAGCTCCCCCTGGCCCCCTTGCCTCCCGAAGAGCCGGAGGAGGAGAGGGTCGAGGAGGAGCCTGCCGCCCCCGCCGCGGCCCTTCCCATACCGCTGCCCCGGCTGCGCCGCTGGCAGGTCTGGGTGGGGGGCGGTCTCCTGGCGGTGGCCGCGGTGCTGCTTTTTCTCTGGGTCCTGTCCATGTTCATCGGGGGCACCAAGGTGGAGGTCCCCAACCTGGTGAACGTGAGCGTGGAGGAGGCCGCCAGGATGGCCGCGGAAAGGGATCTCGGCCTGCTGGTGGTAGGGAAAGATTACGACGCCCAGGTCAAGGCGGATTACGTCATTTCCCAGGACCCCAAGCCGGGCGAGATGGTGAAGAGGAAAACGGTGATCAAGGTCCTCCAGAGCTTGGGCCCGCTTACCGTGCCCAACCTCGTCGGCTTGTCCCTCGAGGACGCGCGCTCGGTGCTGGAGAGCAGGGGCTTCCGGGTGGGGGAGGTGATCTACAAGGAGGTGGCCGGTTACAGCCAGAACCGCGTGGTGGAGACCGATCCTCCCTACGGGTCCAAGCTTTCCAGCGGCGCCGCGGTGAACCTGGTGGTGAACCGAAAGCCGTAGTGAGACGGAGGGGGAACCGCCGAAGGGCTCGGCCGTCAAAATATCTGGCCCCTTTCGAGGCCTGCTTGTGCCGCGTCCCGTGGGGGGATGCGGGGCCGGGAAAGCCAGGGGCGCGGGAGGGAAGAGGGTCCTTCCGGCATGGAGGGATTGCCGGCCGGACCATGGAAATAATCTTCCGTGAAGGGGCGGGAGCCCGGGTTGAACCGGAAAAGCGCTGATAACCTGGCGCCCGGGTGTACGGAGATTCGCGGTAAGTTCGGAGGCCGGGAGTAATTATGCTGGGAAGGATATTCAACCAACGCTACCGCTTGAAGGAAAAACTGGGGAGCGGGGGCATGGCCGACGTCTACCTCGCCGACGACCTGCTCCTGGAGAGGGAGGTGGCGGTCAAGGTCCTTCACCCCCAGTATGCCGCGGATCCGGCTTATATCCAGAGGTTTCGCCACGAGGCCCAGGCGGCGGCCAACCTCAATCATCCCAACATCGTGAACATCTACGACTGGGGGAACGAGGGCGACCTCTATTACATCGTCATGGAGTACGTGGAGGGCCGGGACCTCAAGGAGGTGCTGCGCAGCGAGGGGCGTATCCTCCCGGAGAGGGCGGCGGAGATAACCGCCGAGGTATGTGCCGCCCTCCAGTTCGCCCATCGGCATAACCTCGTGCACCGGGACATCAAGCCCCACAACATCTTCCTGACCAATATGGGCCAGGTCAAGGTGATGGATTTCGGGATCGCGCGGGAGGGCGACGGCAGCGGCTTCACCCAGACGGGAGTGGTCATGGGCACGCCCCAATACATATCTCCCGAACAGGCGCAGGGCCGCCCGGTGGACGGGCGCTCGGACATCTATTCCCTGGGAGTGGTCCTCTACGAGATGCTCACCGGCCGCGTCCCCTTTGACGATCCCAACCCGGTGACCGTGGCCTACCGCCAGGTGCGCGAGGACCCCATACCCCCCTCGGTCATCGACCCCGAGATACCGCCCGCCCTGGAGGCGGTGGTCATGAAGGCCATGGCCAAGAACCCTGCCAACCGCTACCAGACGGCGCAGGAGATGAAGGCCGACCTGCTGCGCTTCCTGGAAGGCATGCCGGTTACCGCCACCCCGGTGCTGCCCGGGGCCTCCACGCAGGTTTCCGCTCCCGCCGCGGAGCCGCGGAGGAGGGTTCCCTGGGGATGGATAGCGGCGGGCATGGCGGTCTTCCTGGCCGTCCTGGGCGTGGTTCTGGCCTTGCTGCTGACCGGGAGGGGCACCAAGGTGGAGGTCCCCAACCTGAAGGGCATGACCGAGGAACAGGCCCGCCAAACGCTGGAGGGGCTGGGGCTCAAGTTGGGCCAGGTGGAAGATTATTACATCGAGGACCCCTCCGAGAAGGTGGGGGTCGTGGTCTCCCAGGACCCGGAGTGGGGCACCCTCCTGCGCAAGGGAGAAAAGGTCAACGTGACCGTCTCCAGGGAGATGAAGATGCCCAGCGTGGTCGGCCTGACCAGGGAGGCCGCGGAGGAGAAGTTGCGCGAGGCGGGCGCCACCATCATCGAGATCGTCAACAAGCCCGTGGATGACGAGGACAAGGTGGGCAGGGTCCTTTCTCAGGACCCGTCGGCTGGCAAGCTCATCAACCCCCGCACCAACGTGAGGCTGGAGGTGGGGGTGGAGCAGAAAAAGGTAGCCGTGCCCAACGTGGTGGGCATGCTCAAGGACGACGCCGAAAGAACCCTGAAGAACGCCGGCTTCCAGGTCACGGTGACCGAGGAGGCGAGCTCCGAGGTGGAGGAGGGAAGGGTCATCAGGCAGAGCCCCCTGGCCAACCAGAAGGTGGCCGAGGGGAGCACGGTGACCATCGTGGTGAGTACCGGCCCGGCCAAGGTAAACGTCCCCAACCTGGTGGGAAAGAGCAAGGAAGAGGCGGAATCCATACTTGCCGGTCTGGGCCTGGAGCCCGACGTCTCCTACACCGTGGACCCGGCCCACGTGGGGAAGGTGGTGGACCAGAACCCACCCGCGGGCACCGAGGTGGAGGAAGGGAGCCAGGTGGAGATCGTGGTGGGCAGGCTTCCCTGAAACCGCCTTTCTCCCGTGGCCGGTTAGGGGCGGCCCGGATGGGGATCCCCACCGTCCCCGTAACGCTCGTTTATGCGCGTACCCGCCGCGATTCACGAACGGTAAAGCCCGCGCGGGCCCCACCCGGCTTGATGGCGCGCTCCACCGCCCTCCCTCGCCCGGGTCCAGGTTCCATACCCCCGGTGACCCCTTATGCGCTGGAATGACTGGCGGCTCCTTACCCGTTCCTCCCCGCCCCCGGCGGCCGGTGAGGCGGCGATTGGTATAATCGACTTCATGGGCGAAGAGTACGACGTGCTGGTCGTGGGAGCCGGGCCGGCGGGTTCCGTGGCCGCCATGTTGCTGGCGGGGCACGGCTTTCGCGTCCTGGTGTTGGAAAGGGACCGCTTTCCCCGCGAGAAGATATGCGGTGACGGCATTGCTCCCCGGGCCGTGCACTCACTCCATGTCCTGGGCCTGGAGGAGGAACTGGAGGGGAGGTTCCTCCGCACCCGGGGCATCCGTTTCTACGCCACGCGGGACGGGGTGACCGAGGTCCGCTACCCCATGGGCAGCCGTTATCCCGACCACGGTTACGTGGCCCCCCGCAGGGAGCTGGACGACATCCTCCTCCGCCGGGCGAAAGAGAGGGGAGCCGAGGTGCTCGAGGGATGCCGCGTGACCGGGCTCCTCGAGCCCTCGGAGGGCAGGATACCGGGAGTGCGGGCGGAGAGGGATGGCGAGCGGCTGGAGCTCAAGGGCAGGTTCATACTGGGCGCTGACGGGCCCACCTCCGTGGTGGGAAGGGAAGCGGGGCTCCTGCGCAAGGACCCCCTGTACATGGGGGTCTCCGTACGTTGTTACATGCGTGGAGTCCGGGACCTGGCCGATTTCCTGGAGATCTATCCCGAGGACGCCATATCCCCGGGCTGCGGGTGGATATTCCCCGTTTCCGGGGACATGGCCAACGTGGGGGTGGGCTTCATGCTCTACGCCCGCGAGGCCAAGGGCCTCAACCTCAACCGTCTATGGGAGGCCTTCCTCCGGGATACCCGGCACGCGGCGAGAAAGCTGGCCTCCGCGGAACCCCTGGGCAGGCCGCGGGGAGCCCTTCTCCGGGTGGGCCTGGGGGGTTCGCGTCTTCGCCGGGCCAACGTGCTCCTGGCCGGTGACGCGGCCTCCATGACCAACCCCATCAGCGGCGAGGGCATCACCTATGCCCTGGAGAGCGGGCGTTGGGCCGCGGAGACGCTGGCCGCCGCCCTGCACCGCGAGGATCCGCAGATCCTCGCCCTTTACCCCAGGATATTGCATTGGTATTATGGAAGATATTTCCATTATGGGACCTTGGCCATCCGCTACGGGAACCGCCCCGCCTTCGTGAACCCCCTGCTGGCCGTGACCTCGCGACTACCCCGGCTGGGGGACAAGATGGGGAGGTTCCTCATGAACTGCCGGAGGTCTGACCATCCCCTGTGAAACGGTGCCGCGCGCTCGCGGGTCCGGGGAGAGAACGCGACTTCCCGCGCGGCGGTCCGCCCTTCCCCCCGGCGCCCCGTCCACCGCGCTGGCCGTGGGTTCCTCCGCGGAGGAGTTTTCATAAAGCCCGGTGCGGGTCCCGCCCCGCCATCCGCTGGAGGGGAGGCCGCAAGGCGGGAGGCCGGCGGTCGACGGCGGAGCGCCTGCCTTTGGGAGGTGACGGCGAACGGGCGCGCGGGGAAGGCTCAAGGACCCCCATGGGTAAAAGCCTCCCCCGTGTTAAGATTAGGGATGTCGCGAGGCCGGAGCGCAGAGGCCGGGTGGCGGGCCGGGGAAGCGACGAGGGTGACGCCCCGCGGAGGAAATTCCCGAACGGGTTCGGGTGGGAACGGGGGCGCCGGTCCTGAGCCTTCGGCAAGGGACCGGGCCCCGCGGATAAGGGAACGGGAACATGGGTTTGAAGGTGACTTTCGTCTATCCCGACTTCTTCCAGTACGACGAGGAGCGTTACCTCCCGGAGGGTCGCATTTACCTGGGGATAGGCTACCTTTCCGCTTACCTCAAGCGCGAGGGCCACCGTACCTCCCTCGTCCACCTGGTGCGCCCGGTGGGAAGGGAGGAGCTCCTGGAGCGGGTGCGCGCGGAGGCGCCGGACGTCCTGGCCTTCTCCAGTACCACCCATATGTTCCCCCACGTGCGGAAGTGGGTGGGGTGGATAAAGGAGGACATGGATGTTTTTACCATATGCGGAGGCGCCCACCCCACCCTGGACCCGGAAGGAGCCCTCCGGGACGCCCCCTTGGACGCCGTATGCCTGGGGGAGGGAGAGGAGGCGCTGACCGAGCTCTGCGCGGCCCTGGAGGAGGGGAAAGACCCCACCGGCATACGCTCCCTGTGGTTCCGCGTGGACGGGGAGGTGCGGCGCAACCCGGTGCGGCCCCTGATAGAGGACCTGGACTCCCTTCCCTTCCCGGACCGGGACATCTTCGACCCCGCCAATTTCTGCCCCCAGCAGCACGAGCGGGGAACCCTCATGGCCTCCCGGGGCTGCCCCTACTCCTGCACCTACTGCTCCAACCACGCCCAGAGGAGCATCTACCCCAACAAGCGCAAGTACGTCCGTTTCCGGAGCGTGGACAACGTGATGCGGGAGATCGCGCAGATCGTCGCCGCGGACGCGGAGGGGCGCCTTCGCTACATACGCTTCGACGACGACATCCTCACCCTGCGCCGGGAATGGTTCCGGGAGCTGGCCTCCCGTTACCGCCGGGAGGTGAACCTCCCCTTCATCTGCAATTCCCGGGTCAACTTGCTGGACGAGGAGACGGTGAAGGCCTTCGCCGAGGCCGGGTGTTCGGTCATCTGCATGGGCATCGAGAGCGGCAACCAGGAGCTGAGGAAGAAGGTGCTCGGCCGGCACATGTCCGACGGGGACATCGTCAGGGCCTTCCGCCTGTGCCGGGAATACGGCATCAAGACCGTCTCCACCAACATGACCGGCCTCCCGGATGAGGACCTCCCGGCCCTCCTGGACACGGTGAAGATAAACGCCCGCGCTCGCCCCAACTGCCTCCAGGTCTCCACTTACCACCCCTATCCCAACACCCGCCTGTACGATTATTGCGAAAGGAAAGGTTACCTCACCGGGAGGCACGTGGACACCATCTTCGACGGGCGCAGCGCCCTGGACGTCCCCGCTTTCCGGGACCCGGCCTACGCTTACGCCAAGGAGAAGTTCTACCCCCTGGCCGAGCTCTACTCCCGGCTCTTCGAGGCCGGCCTCCCCGGGGAGGTGGCCGCGCGCTGGCTGGACCTGGTGTTTCTATCCGACAGGATTCCGTGGAGGTGGCGGCACCGCCTGCTCTCGCGCCTGGTGGACTGGGCGGACCGCCACTCCCGCTTCGAGTGGATTTACTACTGATGGAAGATATTGCCGGGTGGGCGACGGGTTTAGCTACTGCTGGAGGACGAAGGGCAACGAAACCGGTCAGGCGGCTTAAAGGGGATGGGGCACAGGAGGGGGAAAGTGCTCTGGCGGCGAAGTTATTAAGTGAGTTTATGCTTGGCCTTGTCCGAGGGGCGGGATGAGCCGTTTATCGATTCTTAAACGTGGGAATGGACCCACGGGCTTGACATATGGGCGTATAGCCACCATGGGCCATTGATCACAAGGTATGGTTTGGGGGTAACAACTCGGGTCCGTGCCAGGCAAGCGATTCCAGTACCATTTAATGTACAGGCCGATGGAAGTCGATATCAAATATAAAAAAACGCGGGAACCGTGGACGGGCGGCAGGTAAGCGGCGCCCTGGTTCTCGTGGGCGGGGCTTTTAGGAAGAGAGGGAGCCGGTCGTTTTAAGGTTTGGGGGGTTCGGCGATGACCAGACGGAGGTTTTGTCCGGAGTGCGGGGCTTCCCGCCGCGTAGTGCGGGAGCACCGCTGGCTGAGCGACGGCACCATCGTGCAGGCCAAGAATCCCGATCACCGCATGATCTTCATCGAGAACGACAACATAGACGGGATCTTCCGCAATATCGAGGAAATCATTTCCATGTCCATAGAGCGCATCATCGTGGAGGCCAAGCGGAGGGCCACCTTCGACTTCGTGGACCACATCCTCCCCAGGGTGGTCAAGGCGGTGGTGCAGAGGGTGGGTATGCGACCGGTAGTCCGGAACATCACCGCCCTGGGCAAGGTCATGGGCTACGGGAACATCGAGTTGGCCAACCTGAGGCGGGTGCGCGACGAGGGGGATTACGTGACCATCCACACCCGCGGCCTGTATTCCATCCCCCTCTTCTGCGGGGATCTGGCCGGTTCCTTCAACGCCATCGACCGCCGCGAGGTGGCGGTGAGCTACCGCGAGCTGGGACCCGATGAGCTCGAGCTCACCGGCTTCATCTCCGTGCACCCCATGGAGCTCATGGACCGGCTGAAGCCCGTTCCCTATACCCACAAGGAAGGGGACATACGGCTGGAGAGGTGCGGGAAGTGCGGCGGTCCCAGGGCCCTGGCCGACTACCGGTGGGACTGGGAGAAGGGGATGATCCTCCACCGGGAGAGCGGGAGGCGGATGGTCATCCTGGGCCCCTCCACCATCGACACCATAATCGACGAGCTGCAGAAGGAGCTGGGGGAGAGCATCCCCGAGGTGGTCATCGAGGCCCAGAGGCGCTTCGTGCGCGAGGGCTTCTACGCCCTGGAGGAAGCCCGCACCTTCGAGGACCTCCGGAAGGCCCTGGCCCTGCGTGGATTGGGGAACCTCCAAGAGATGGACTGGTCCGCCGACCGATTGCGCTTCCGCCTGGAGAACCCCTGCCTGTTCCTCCCCATGGTGGGGCTGGTCCTGGGCATTTTCGAGCTCCGTTCGGGCAAGGAGGGAAGCGTGGAGTGGGAGGTTCGCCCGGACGGCGACCTGGTGGTGGAGGTGAGCCCCAAGCCCTGAGGGCTCCCGTGACCTTTTCACTCCGGGCAGGAACAGGGGATGGAGCCGCAACGCGGGCATCCGTGCGCGTACTTGCCCGCGGACTCCTGCAGGTCGATTCCGCATAGGTTGGCCAGGCTGGCCAGCCAGGCCAGGACGTCAGCGAACTCCTCGTGAAGCGAGTCCCGGTCCCCGCTTCGCAGGGCGCGGGAGAGCTCTCCCACCTCCTCCACCAGCCAGGCGAAGGTCCCCGGCAGTCCACGTCGGCGGTCCCTGTCGAGGAAGGTCCTCCCGAGGAGTTCCTGGAAATCTCTTATCTCCATGTGTCCCCCAAATAACCGCTTGATCGCCGGGGCAGATCAGGAGGCAAACCCACGTTTTTCCGGGGATTCCATCATCTCCGCGTGCCTCCCCGCTGTCCACTTGCTTCCTCGCTTTTCGCGTGGGCCGGAGAGATGACGAAGGACCGGCCTCCTTCCCGTCTCGATCCATCTTTGCGCTTGTCCCCGGGCATCTTACCGTCTGTTTTGGACTGGGGTCATCCTCCTCCGCCGGGTCCTTCGTGGATCCGCTCCAAGTATATCCCTTCCGCCGGCCTCCTGCAGGGGTGGAAAAAGCACAAGCACGGATGATCGCAAATAGGGCCGCACCGTGACTTCTCCGGGTGCCTGGAAGACGCCGGGTGCCCCGCAGGCAGGGGAGGACACGTTGGGTCCGGACATCTTGCGCATGTCTCGCCGGGATCTTGTGTCCTGCCCCCGGGGCCGGTTGCGGGGATTGGCCACGATCACCTTGCGCGTATTTGTTATAATAACTCTTGCGCCCGGGAAAAGCGGGCATACGGGCGAGTGGCGGAATTGGTAGACGCGCTGGGTTCAGGGTCCAGTGCTCGTAGGGGCATGCGGGTTCGAGTCCCGCCTCGCCCACCAGGCATAAGAGGGCGGCGTCAAGCCGCCCTTTGAATTGTTACGCTTGATACCGCCGGGCACCCCTTTGTATAGTGGCACTGGCCCCGGAAAGCGGCGGAGAAGGATGTAAGCCATTGTACGCCCAGACCAGGACTCCGAGGTTCAGCAGGCGGCGCAGAAAGAGCCCCGCGCCGGCCATCATCGTCGCCGTGGTCGTCCTCCTCCTCGGTTGCTGGCTTTTCAACCTCACCTGCGGCAGGGGCAAGAAGGAGGACGCCTCCTCCCTGAGCGAGTACGCCAACCGGGTAAAAGCCATGGTGGAGGCCTCCAACGGCATCGGGCAGTCATTCGCTTCCCTGCGAGCCACCCTCGCGGATTTGATAGGGGATACCGGTAACCTGGGCGCCAGGCTGGAGGAACTGGAAGGCCAGGCCTTGGACCTCCTCGGCCAGGTCAAAGCCGTGATCCCGCCCCGGAGCCTGGAAAGCGCCCACTACGCCCTGGTCATCTGCTTCGAGCAGCGCTACCGTGCCCTGAAGAATTACCGTCCTGACATCATCAACGCCGTATCCGCCCTGGAGCTCGACGTTTACGCGGAGAACATCAGCCAGGACATGCTGGAGCTCGTTTACTCCGACGGGAATTACCTCTTCTTCCGCCGCGCCCTGGAGGACCTCCTGGCGGCCAACAACCTGCAGGACCTGGGCCTGCCCGATTCCCGGTGGCTCGAGGACTGGGAAAGCGCCTCCGTGGTCAGGGTGCGCTCCTTCCTCCAGGCGCTCAAGGGCACCGAGGTGCACGGTATGGCCCTGGGGAAGGTGACTTTCGACCCTGAGGGAACGGTGGTACGCGTGGATGGTGACGACGTGCACCGCCTTCCGGCGGTGGACGAGATCAGCGTGGCCGTGGTGGTGGAGAACCAGGGCAACCGTCCCGAGAGCGGGGTGACCGTGACCCTGAGCCTGTACTCCAAGATCGATACCACGCCCGTGCGCCAGGAAAAGACCATCGACAGGCTCGGGCCCGGGGAAAAGGTGCAGGTGGTGTTCAGCGGCCTGCGCCCCACCACGGGAGGAGTGCGCAACATCATGGAGATCAAGGTCGACCCGGTGCCCAAGGAGACCTTTATCGACAACAACCAGAAGTTGATATACTTCACCTTAGGATGAAAGAACCGAGGACCCTTCACGGCGAAGACCCTGCGGCCCCCCGCCACTCTCCGGCCGTGGACTTGCTCCGCGAGCACCTGGAGTCCATAAGCGAGGAGATAGTGGACCGCGTCCGGAAAGAGGTCCCCGCCTTCGCGGAGGTGCCGGGATCCTTCATGCCCCTGCTCCGGGAAGTGGGGCGCAAGGCCTGCCTGACCCTCTTCAGGGGCATGGAGGGTTCCCTCCCCCCCGAATGGAGGATGGAAGTAGGGGAGCTTCGCGGATTCGAGCTGGTGGACGTTCTGCGCGCCTTCCAGGTGGGGAGCGAGGTGGTCTGGAGCTGGGCCAAGCGGCTCTGGGAGGCGGAAGGATTCCCGGACCGCGAGCTGGTGGGGGTGGCGGAGACCATATGGAACGCCTATTTCCGGGCCGCCAACTCGGTGGCCGACGAGTACCTCCGCCACCGGCAGGCCTTGGTGAGGGAGTTCAACCGCTTCCTCAACCGGCTCCGGGCCGGCCAGGACATGGATTACCTGGTAGGGCAGATAGTCGAGGGGGCCTGCGAGGTGCTCGGCTTCCGCCGCGCCGTGTTCTTCCGTTACGAGCACGAGATGCTCATCCCCGCCGCGGCGCGTGACCGCCTGGACGAGGGCTGGGGGGAAGCGCTGCTCCGGGAAAAGAAGGCTTATCCCATACACCCCCTCTCGGACAGCCCGGAGGCGCAGGCCTTCTTCGCCGGGGCGGTGAGGGAGGGGCGCGGAGACGAGCGGGCGAGGACGGCCTTCCTGGACCCCCTGCCCGGCTCGCGTTATTTCCTGGTCCCCGTGAACCCCCACGGCTCGTGGAAGGGGCTCCTCTACGTGGAGGCGGAAGCGGGAGTGCCGGTCACCGAAAGGGACCTGGAGATGCTCGGTTCCTTCACCGACACGGTGGGCCTGTCCCTCGAGAACGCCCGCCTGTACCAGGAGCTCATGGCCCGGAGGAAGATGATGGACCACCTCCTTTCCAGGGTGAACACCGCCCACGAGGAGGAAAGGGCCCGCATAGCGCGAGAGCTGCACGATTCCGTGGCCCAGTCACTCCTGAAGATCATCTACACCGCCGGTTTCGCCCTCGATTTCCTCAAGGAGGACCCGAGGCTGGCGGTGGAGGAGATCGAGGAGGTGCAGCAGAGGGCTAAGGACTGCCTCCGGGAATTGCGGGCCATCATGTCCAACCTGAGGCCCACCTCCCTGGATATCCTGGGGCTCCGGGAGACCATCCAGCGCTACGCCGAGCAGTTCGAGGAGGAGTACGCCATCACCACCACCGTGGACCTGCAGGGGCTGGAATCCCTCTCCCCCTCCGTGGAGTTGGCCGTCTTCCGCATCCTGCAGGAGGAGCTGACCAACGTGCGCAAGCATTCCAACGCCGACTCGGTGCGCATAAAGACGGAGAGAAGGGGCGACGACCTCTATCTCGTGGTGGAGGACGACGGGATCGGTTTCGACCCCCAGTCCCTGGCCGCGGAGCAGGAAAGCGGAAAACACCTCGGCCTGGTGGCCATACGGGAGCGGGCGGAACTGCTGGGCGGGGAGATGACCATCGACTCGGAGCCCGGGCGGGGAACGCGCATCATCGTGCGCATCCCCATGATGGTGGCGGGAGAATGACATGGCCGGCAGGGGCGAGTCGGTGAACGTGATGCTGGTGGACGACCACGAGGTGGTCCTGGAGGGCTTGATTCGCATCCTGGAGAAACAGGGAGGGATAAAGATAGTCAGCGTGGCGCGCAGCGCTGAGGAGGCCTTGGAAAAAATTGACAGGTTCCCGCCCGACGTGGTCATCGTGGACATACAGCTTCCGGGCATGAACGGGATCGAGTTCATCAGGCGCATAAAGTCCCAGTATCCCGACATCGAGGCCATAACCCTTACCGTGTTCGACGACGAGCAGTTCGCCAAGCAGGCCATCAAGGCGGGGGCCATAGGGTACGTGATCAAGGACGCCGCCAAGGAGGAGCTGGTCAAGGCGGTGCGGGCGGCCGCCAAGGGGGAGTCGCTGATCTCCACCTCCGTGGCCCGCAAGCTCATCGAGGAGATCAGCGAGCCCGCCGGGAAGAGAAAGAAGGAGGAGGAACACGAGGGCCTTTCCCAGAGGGAGCTGGACGTCATCAAATTGATGGCCCGCGGCTACAACAACCGGCAGATAGCCGACATCCTCTTCATCAGCGAGCACACGGTCAAGGTCCACATCCGCAACATCTTCCGCAAGATAGGGGTAACCGACCGCACCAACGCCGTGCTCTGGGCCATCGAGAGGGGCCTGGTCCTCAAGGACAAGGACACCGTCAAGCCGGACAAGCCGCCCGTTTAGGGAACGCCCCGCCCGCCCTACCCTCCGCCGGTCCTGCCATGACCCTGGCTTCCCATCCCGGTGTTCCCGTTTTCCCCGGCCGAGGGCGGGCTGCCCCTGTGCCGCGCGGAGGGTAAAGGCCGCCCGTGCGGGGGACGCGCTTTCCTATCCCGCTCCGTCCGGCGGCAGCCCGCTCTCTCAGAAGGGAAGGATGACCCGCAGGGCGGCGGGGAGGTCCACCGGTGCCGCCAGGCTGGAGACGGGAAGGAAAGGCCCCTGGATGCGGGGACCTACCAGGTAATTCCAGGTGGAGTCTCCCCGGCTCCGGTATTCCACCTCGGGGATCTCCTTTTCCAGGGCCTGGAAAACACCCCCCAGCTTCCAGGAAAGGAGCTGCGGGAAGGGCACCCCCTCGATGAGGGCGTCGATGAGGAAGGGCTTGCGGCTCACCTTCCTGGGCTTTCCCCACCCGAGGACGGGTAAGCCCATGAAGAAGTTGCGGTAGGCGGTCTTGTAGTTCCCGCCGGGAGGCGAGGCGTGGGCCTTGGCCGTCCTGGCGGTTATCAGTTCCGCGATGGAGGGGGGGAGCTCCTCCCGGCGCGACCCGCTTATCTCCTGGAGGACCTCCCCCCATCCCCGTACCGCGGTTATCACCAGGCGCCGGTGGTCGGTGGGATGGTATATGGTTCCCAGGTCGGGGTCCCACCTGATCTCCATGGGGAAGGCGGGCAATCGGCACCGTTCGCAGACCTCGAGGTCGTAATCGCGCTCCGGGCGCCGGGAAGGGGTTTCCTTCCCCGGGGGCCAGGGGTGCCGCTCCACGGTCTTCACCGTCACCTCGTATTCCGTCTCCGATACCTCGGCCATGGAGATCAGGGCTTCCACCCCGAAGAGCCCTTCCCAGAAACCCCACAGGTCGCCGGCCAGGAGGTGGGGATGGTAGGGATGCCGCACCTTCACCTTGATCTCCCGCCTCGGCTTGAGGGCAGTGACGGAGAGGTTGCCGCTACCGTAGAAGGCCGCCTCCCTCAGGGCTTCGCGGATCAACCTCGCCGCCCAGGGGCGTCGGGCCAGCAGGCGGCGGCGAGCCCTTCCCAGCTGGGAGACGATCTCGCTTCGCGTGAAGGCGCGGCGTTTCTCTCGCAGGGTGTCCAGTAGCCCCTCGCCCCGGAGCTTTACGCCCTCGGCTATGATGAGGGAGATCTCCTCGTGTTCCAGGAAGATGAGCCGGTCGGACCTCTTCTCCCGGAAATATATCCCGCCGTTCTCGGCCCAGACCAGTTTCCGGTTGAGGGCCAGGGGAAGGCCACACGATGGACAACGAAGGGAATCACTCATCTTCCACCTCCTTGACAAAAGGTTAATGGAGGAGGAAAACGGGCGCAACCGCGGCACCGGCGAGGTTTCTCTCCTGTTTTGCGGATCTCCCCTCGAGCCTACCTCGTCTTTGCACGGGTACCGGCGAGAGAGTGGAGAATACGTAAAAACGGAAAAGGCCCCGCAGGGGGAACGGGGCCTTCCGCTGATGCGGACTCCATTGGGGATTCAGGGGATACCTCAGGGATGATCGGCTGAGCTGCGATTGTGCTGCGATCCTTGCTGCTTTCCCTGCTGCGACTGGTCTGCGTCTGTGCTTCAAACTTTGCGTCATGGGCGAGGGCTTTAAGTAGTCCGTCTGGGCTGCATTCGATGTAATGGGGTAGATGGCTGTCTCGGCTAGTCGGCTTCGGATGGTGCTAGGGGAATGCTACTGCGTCTACTTAAGGGGGCTGCGACTATTGCGTAACCGGCTCGCCCACGACGTCAAGCTTCTTCTCTGGCACTATATCCCCGGGGTCCGCTTGGGGCCTTTATCAAGGTTCTTTTACCGATTAAAAACATATGAAAGACGGGTGCGGAATGCCATTCCTCGAAGGTATTAATTTGAACCCGCAAAAAATAATACTCCGGTATTAGTGTTCGGGGACGCCGGAAGGCCCTGGGTTCGCGGTTTCCGCGGCCATCCGAGGGCCCTTTCCGGCCCATCCCTCCAGGCGAAACAGGTTGATCGTGGGTGGAGTGCGCCGGGAGGCCGTTGGGGCTACAGGTTTTCCGGCCCGTGCCATCCGGGCTATGGGCAGTCCTCGAGCCGGGGGATACCGCCGAGGCCATTGAGGGTCGAGGATGGCCAGGCGGGCCGCGTGCCCTTTTCTGGTACCATAAGGAGAGCGAAGGGAAAAGCGTTAGAGCGTTAGAGCGGGTGTTCGCCGTGCGCTCGGGAATGGACTGAACGGACAGGCGCCGAATTCCACGAGGGGGCGGTATCCGCCGCCTCCCGCGGTCCGGTTGATAACCGGGCGACGCTTGGATACATCGCCGGGAGAGGTGAAACAGTTGCCTTACGAGACGGAGAACCCCTGGGACCGCAGCCTGCGGGAGGTAAACCGCTTCATGGAGGCGGTGGCCCGCAAGATCCCCGTAATCCGTTCCCTGCGGGAGGCCTTTGCCGGGGATGGGGACGGGTTCATCGACTGGGAGCAGGCCAGGGAGATAGCCAAGCTGGTGGCGGAGTCGGAAGGCGTCGCCCCGGCCCCGGGGCTCGAGGTGCGCGAGCAGTTCGAGGCCATGCGCCAGCGCAGCGAGAAGCTGGTCAGGTCCTTCACCGGGTTGCGGCCGCTGGAGGAGGTTGGACCCCTGTTCGTCTTCGACCGCCCCCAGTGGATCGAGGCCAACCTCTCCAGCTTCAAGCTCATCTTCGAGCCCCTGGCGGAGAGCTACGCCAAGACCCTCCATCGCCTGGAGGAACAGAGGGACCGGCAGTACCAGCTGGGTCGCAAGCTCACCAGGGGGTTGCTCACCGCCCAGCTGGGGATGGTCATGGGCTACCTGGCGCGCAGCGTGCTGGGACAGTTCGACCTCGGGCTTCCCCGCCTGGAGGACAGCGGGAAGCTGTACATCGTGTACCCCAACCTGCTGAAGGCCGAGGACAAGATGCGGCTGAACCCCGCCGATTTCCGGCTGTGGATCACCCTCCACGAGGTGACCCACGGCTTCGAATTCGCTTCCCATCCTTGGTTGAGGGAGTACCTCAGGTCGCTCATGGAGCGTTATTTCCGCAGCGTTTCCCTGCGCCTGGAGGACATGAGCCTGAACTTGAGGCCCGGGGAGCTGCGGGACGCTCGGCGCCTCAACGAGATCATCAGCCGGGGAGGCCTGATGTCCATCATCCATACCCCCGAGCAACAGGAGATCCTGGATCGCATCCAGGCTTTCATGTCCCTGGTGGAGGGGTACAGCAACCTGGTCATGGACATGGTGGGCCGGGAGATCATCCCCACCTACAGGCAGATGAGCATCGCCTTCCGCCACCGGCGCGACTCCAAGTCCGGGGCGGAGCGCCTGGTGGAGAGGATGCTGGGGTTCGACCTCAAGCTGCAGCAGTACCAGGTGGGAGAGCTCTTCTGTCGCGAGGTGGAGGAGAAGAAGGGCCTGGAGTTCCTCAACCTGGCTTGGAAAAGGGAGGAAAACCTCCCGGGAGCGGAGGAGATCCGCCATCCCTACCTGTGGATAGAACGCATGGAAAGGCAGGAGGGTCACAGGGTCATCTACCGCAACATATGACCTTCACCGCGTGGCCAGTAGCCAGGCGGCCAGGGCCACCACGCGGGTTACCTTGAGGAAGCCCTCGGTGTTCATCCTCTCCGGGGTGTCGGTCACGCGGTGGAAATCCGGGTGCTCGGAACGCTGGAACCACGACCAGTCGCAGGTGACGGCGGGAAAATGGTAGGTGAAGAAGGTCCCCGCCGAGGTCCCGGGATCCGCTCCACCCAGCTCCAGGTATACCCCCAGGGTTTCTGCCGCATCCTCCAGCGCCAGCACCGTTTCCCGGTTGGGGCGGTAGTTGAGATCCCAGGCGTCCATGTAGTCCCCGTCCCCGGCTCCCAGCCCTTCCAGGTTGATTATCCTCACGCGTCCCCGCAGCCCCCTTTCCTCCAGCGCCTCGGCCAGGGCGGAGGCCCCGAAACCCCCGCACTCCTCTCCGCCCAGGAGGGCGAAGACCAGGGTTTTTCTGGGAGTTTCTTCCAGGGAGGAGAGAACGAGGGCCGTCTCCAGTACCGCGCTAACGCCGGAAGCGTTGTAATCTGCTCCCGGGTAGACCTTCCCGCTCTGCGGGTCGACGCCCAGGCCGTCGTAGTTGGCGGTGAGGATGAGCATGTCCTCCGACTCCCCCCTTATCATGCCCAGGATGTTGGACGCCTCCACCACCTCGCCGGGCTGAGACTCCCGGCCCAGGTAGCAGCGGTCGGCGGGAACCTGGAAGGGTTGGCGGAAGTCGGTGAGCCCCAGGGAGTCCACCGGCTCCAGGCCTAGGTCCCGGAAGCGGTCGCAGAGGTAATCCTGGAGCGTGGCGCTCTGGGGAGAGCCCGTGGCCCGCCCGGCCAGTTCCTCGCTGGCCAGGAAACGCACGGTCTCCATCATGCGGGAGATGTTCACCGCCTCCGAGATGCGGTTCACCGGCGTTTCGCTCTCCCCCCCGTTGGGCGGAGCGGAGGTGTTGCCGCATCCGGCGGCCAGGAGAAAAGCCAGGAGAAAAGCAGCCAGTAGCGAGAAGCAGATCACCGACCGCCGCATCGCTTTCCTTCCTTCATCCCGCTTCCCTGCCGGCCCGGAATGCCTCATTTCTCGTGCTTGCCCCGCTTTTTATCCCTTCTCCTCCTGGAGCGGGGTTCCTTCCAGGGGGCGGGGGGAGGAGGCGAAGCGCCCCGGCGCCTTTTCACCCGCACGGTGGGCCTGGAGGAGGTTCCCACCACGGGCTTTACCTTCCCCGGGTTGGACCTTTTTCTCGACCTGAACAAGAGGCCCAGCACCACCAGCAGCACCAAGGCCGGGATGCCCAGGGCCAGGAGGAGGATCAGCCACCAGTTGACGCCGGAAGGTAGGGGGCCGGATATCTCCTCCTCCACCTCCCGTGGAGTCACCCCCAGGGCCTTGAAGGCGTCCTCAGGTTGGGCGCCGGTCTCCTCGAGGTCCACGAAAACCCCTATCTCCTCTATCTTGGTCGCTTCCCTCAAGGTCTTCACCAACTGGGCCAGGGCACGGATGGCCCGCTCGCGGTCCCCGGAGAGCTCCATGAGCTCGCTGGAGAGGTTGACGCTGAACTCGCTGCGATCCTGTTTCACCGTGGTGTACCGGAGCTTGACGCCCTCGGGGATGTAGGTGACGTAGCCTTGCGCCTTTTCCTCCTCCTTGGGGCCGTTGAGCAGCTCCATGACCGCGAACTCCGCGGCCTGAGGGCCGGCGGCCACATCCCTCGCCACCGGGGTCAGGATTCCGTCCTGGTAGAAGTAGACCTGTCCGGACTGGGAAACCCCTTCACCGGGGGTCTCGGGTAGGGGGGGAGTCTCCTCCTGGGCCCGTGCCCACTTCCCTGCCGGGAAGAGGAGGAGCAGGCAAAGGCATAACGCCACGGCGGTTATCGAGGCGGCGCAGATGTTTAACGGAGCGGCATTCCCTTTTCCGGCACCAGGGGAACGCTTCTTTTCGACTTTCATCCTTGCCACCTCGGGGCCTGGACTCCATTGCGCTGACGCAAGGGCGCCTGCGTTTACCGACAACATCGCCGTTTGTCCGCCGCGCGGCTTGCGTTCTACGCGACGGTGGGGAACGGCTTTCCGGGCTTTCCTCTCCAGGACGCCTTCCACGGCGATGCCACCCGCCATGGGCCTGGAAGAAGCCCCTGCGCTTCTTTCCGGACCTCTTTCGGATCGCGTCCCCTAAATTGTATGAGGGCGCGGTTTGCCAGGCAAGCGCAGGAATGGGATGCCACCAGGGCCCCCTCGATCCCGTTTCCCCCTCAACCCGCATGCCCCGTACGCGGGTCTTCGCCGCCCCCGGCAGGGGAGGCTTTAGAAAGGGAGGGGCGAAAGAGGATCCGGGAGATGGGGCGAACGCCCTCCCCGGTGGAGGGCCCGTGCCGGAGTCCGGTTTTCGCCCGCTCGCCCCTGGCAGGGGAGGCTTTAGAAAGGGAGGGGCGAAAGAGGATCCGGGAGATGGGGCGAACGCCCTCCCCGGTGGAGGGCCCGTGCCGGAGTCCGGTTTCCGCCCGCTCGCCCCCGCACGGGGACGATTATAAAAAGGCGAATATGGATAGAATTAAGTAGGCGACTGGAAAAAGAGGTATTTTATCCACGGCCTGGGCCGGGGAAGACGGTGGGTCAAGTGGATGGGGGACGGAGCGCTTTCGCCGCGGTGCCCGGTGTTTTGAGATTTTTTCATCTCTAAAGGCTCCCGAGGGGGCGTGGCAAAAGGAGGGATCATGAAGAGAACGGTGAGCGCGTCCGTCATCCTCCTGCTCCTCCTGCTCATCTGGGCGACGCCATTTGTCGGGTGCGGGGGCAAAGAGGCGGAGAAGAAAGAGGAGGGGACAGTGGAGGAGGCGGTGACGGAAGAGGAGGCGGTGACGGAAGAAACCACCGCCGGACGAGAGGCGGAGGAAAGCGCCGAAGCGGAGGAAGGCGCCAAGGCCGGGCCTCCCGCCGGTTACCTCTACGAGAGGCAGGAGATAGGAAGCAAGACCCCGCTCGAGTACCTCCAGTTGGTGGACGTGCGCTGGAGCAGCCACGGGGATTACTTCCGCCTGGTGGCCGAGCTGAAGCGCTTGGACGGCACCGACCCTACCCATGTGCCCTGGTGCTTCGCCGATTATTCCGACGACCCCACCATAGAGTACGGGACGGAAATACGCCTCTACATAAGGGGTATAAGGCGGGAAGACGTGCACGTAGCTTCCTTGCGGGCGAGCGAGGGGAAGCTGACCGGGGACGCGGTCTGTAAGCAGGTCTTGATGACCCTGTTCGGCTCGGTGGACGGCGTGGAGCCGGTGAACCTTTTCGTGAGCACCGAGACGAAGAGGCCTTTCCGGCTGACCTACGCCACGGCGCCCATGCGCATCATCCTGGACATTTGGAAATAGAGCCCTTGAAGGCTCGCCGTAGGTTGCGGGCCAACAAACGGAGTGCGCGTCGATCTGGGCTTATTCCAGGCATGTTCAAACCGGAAGCTTCATTCCAGGCGTGGTGCGATGCTCGATCTTGCGGGCGGGAGCCATTGCCTTGGTAGCTGCGTGGTGGTCCGTGCCTTCCAAAACCAGGGGACGCCTCTTCATCCCTGGGAGGGAGGGAAGGCCGGATTGGCGATAGCTGGGGATTCGGGCCTCGGCGCGGTGGCCGCCGTCGTGGTCCCGTAGTGCGTGGATCCCGGCGAGGCGGAGTGCCTGGATCCCAGCGAGGAACGGTTTTTACATCTCCGGAAGGCGGGGCCGGAAAGGGCCCCGCCCGCGGCCGCTGGTCAAGGGGTCACCGGCGGGAGAGCACGGGATCTCTCCGCAGCGAGGCGGCCCGCGACATTGGGGCGAAGGGTTTCCTGTCCGAAGGGGAGGTGCGGTCCGGAATGAGGATCGGTGTCCCGCGTGCCCTCATGTCCTATCGGTATTATCCCTTCCTGAAGACCTTCCTGGAGGGATGCGGCCACGAGGTGCTCTCCTCGCCTCCCACCGACCTGGGCATCCTGCAGGAAGGGGTGGAGGGATGCGTTGACGACGTTTGCGTGGCGGTAAAGGTGTTCATCGGCCACGTGCGTTTCCTGGAAGGCAAGGCCGAGGCGCTGCTGGTGCCGCGCCCGGTGAGCGTGGAGAAGCGCGGTTACGACACCTTCACCTGCCCCAAGCTCATCGCCGCCCCGGACATGGCCCGCTTCTTCCCCCGCCGTCCCCCGCTTCTCTTGGAATGGGTGCTGGACGTGAGGAGGGCCCCCTGGTGGTGGGGATGCCTGCGCCTGGCGGCGCGCCTCCGCGTATCCCCGGTGAGGGCGTGGAGGGCATACCTGGCCGCCCGCCGGGAGCACTCCGCCTTCGGATCCCTCCTGCTTCAGGGTCTGCTTCCCGACGAGGCGTTGAGTGTATGGGAAAATATGGTAATTAATCGCCTCCCGATGGGGATAGAAGGCATTGGGTCCGAGTCAAGTGGAGACGGGCAAGAGCGCCATGGCCGCTCCGGGGGAGCGGGTGCCACGGAGCGCCTGCCCGCGTTCGCGGCCGAGGCGGACTGGAAGGGATTGTGGGTGGCATCCCCGGAAGGAACGGAGAAGTACTCGGAGGAGGAACCGCGGATCCCCTCGCCGTGGGGCAAACGGTTCCGGGTGGAGGGCCTTTGCGGTCAAGCCGGGACCTGGTCCCCGGGCCGCGGGGAGGCGGGGCGGGGTAAGGTGAGGAGGGAGCGGGTAACGGTTGGGGTGGTGGGCCATCCCTATCTCCTGGCCGACCGGCTGGTGAACAAGAACCTCATCCGTTGGCTGGAGGAGGCGGGGGCCCTCGTGGTGCCCTGCACCGCCCTCTCCCCGCGAGAACTGGAGGAAGAGGTGGCCCACCTTCCCCTTATGTCCTGGAGCTACGAGAGGGAACTCTTGGCCGCTACCTCCTGCTTCGCCCGCCGGAAGGAGGTGGACGGCGTGGCCTACATCACCAGCTTCGGGTGCGGCCCGGATTCCATGGCCATGGAGGTGGCTCGGAGGGAGGTAGTCGCTCCCAGCGGGAAGCCGTTCCTGGAGGTGGTGCTCGATGAGCACAGCGCGGACTCCGGGGTGCGCACCAGGGCGGAGGCCTTCGTGGACATGCTCAACAGGAGGAAGGGCGCGGGAGCGGGTGGGACAACACCGAGAAGAGGGCCCTCGGAGGGCCGCGGGTCTTTGCGCCGGGGAGTTTCACGCGCTTGTGCCGACACGGAGAGGAGCGGCTGCGCCCGGAGATAATTAATGGTAAATAATGGTAGTTAAACCCGGAGGGAGCGTGCGCGGCCCTTCACCGGCGGCATCTATCCCGGGCTCGTGTGCGGTGCCGGTTGCGAGGTGCCTGGGATGGAAATACGACACGATCGCGAAGCCGGTCATCCCTCCGTGGGCGCGCGCGGCTTGCCGGGGTGACGGGACGGACGGAGCCGGGGAAACGGGATGAGCGTCAAGGTGGCCTTCCCTCACATGGGAAACGCCTACATCCCCCTGCGGGCACTGGTGGAGGCTCTGGGGGCCGAGGCGGTGGTGCCGGCGCGCCCCAACGCCGTGAGCATCTCCAGGGGAGTGCGCCACGCCCCGGAGTTCGCTTGCCTCCCCTTCAAGGTCACCCTCGGGGACTGCCTGGAGGCCTTGGACGGTGGAGCGGAGGTGCTGGCCATGGTCGGCGGCATGTGGGCCTGCCGCTTCGGCCATTACGGGTGGGTGCAGCACACGATCCTGCGCGACCTGGGATATGAATTCCATTCCCTCATCGTCAGCCGGGAAAACGTGGGCCAGGTTTTGGAGGCCATGCGGCGCTTGCTGGGGCCGGGAGTGCTCCGCAGGGTTCCCGCCGCGCTGGCCATGTTCCGGGCCAAGGCGGCGGCGGTGGAGGAGGTGGAGAGGTGGGCCCGATGGGCCCGCCCCCGGGAGGAGCGCGCGGGCGGCGCCGACGAAGTGGCGAACCGCTATTTGGCGCACATCGACGGTGCGGTCTCGCTCCGCGGGGTCAGTGAGCTGCGCCGCCGCTTCCGGGAAGAAGCCGGGTCGTTCCCCCTCAACGGGGAGCGGGAGCCTCTCCGCCTCCGGCTGGTGGGCGAGCTCTACGTCCTCCTCGAGCCCGCCCTCAACCACGATTTGGTCAGGAAGCTGGGATCCGCCCACCACGTGGAGGTGCAGCCCGTCCTCTCCACCTACCGGTGGCTCCTGGGCCCCTTGTGGCTGGACCCCCGCATCCAGCTCACCGGTTACCTGGCCCGGAGGCGCGCCAGGCCATACCTGCCGTACGTCCTGGGCGGTGAGGAGCACATGACCTTGAGCGGCATCCTGACCGCGCGGCGGGACGGTTTCCACGGCGTGATCCACGCCTTCCCCCTCACCTGCATGCCGGAGAACATCTGCCGCGCCATCATACCGGGCATACCGGGGGAAAAGCGTCTTCCCTACCTGGGCTTGTGCCTGGATGAACACACCTCGGCGGCGGGAATGGAGGTCCGCCTGGAGGCCTTCCTCGACCTGGTACGGTCGCGTCAGGCGCAACGATCGCTGGGGCGGGTCACGAGCGATTGCCCCGGCGAAATTAGCGGGATCACCCCTTACTCCCCGACCTCCGCCCTGTAGAACGTTCGGCATCACTCGGCCCCAGTGATGCCCGATGACTTTGAGAAAGACGCTTACCGCGTGTTATAAGAATATGCGTAATGCAGTTTTATCAGGAGCTAAAAAGATTAAAGCCGGCTTCCGTCATCCGGGTGTAACGTCAGGGTAAAGAGGAATGGACAGAGGCAAAGAGTCGCTGGTTCTTGAGGGCACGGGAGAGGAGGTTCAGGCACTCTGGCAGCGTGGGCCTTCGGTGATCATCGTTTCCTTGATGGTCGCCTTTTTGGGATGGCTCAGCCTGGTAGCCTCGCTGGGCGGACGGTTCCAGGGTCTGGCCATCAGGCTCGGGTATCAGTTGAACACGTTCGTGGGTTTGGCCTCCAGACCTTTCCTCCTGTTTTTGGGATTCTGGTTTCTCTTTCTCGCTTACCAGACGTGGCTGAAGAAGGCGGCTGCCTTCTATTTCTTGATGGGCTGGTTATTTATCCAATCCATTACCCTTTTCCTCCTTTACGGCAGGGTGATAATACCCTTGTTGACCTTATCTCTTCTGCCGATTCTATGGCATTTCCGTCGAGAATACTTCGTGCGTCCCGATCCGAATGCCCTTCGTAAGCTGAAAATTGTAGCCCCGGTCTTCCTGGCGGCCTTTTTTCTCCTCGAGGGGATCGATTTTTGGTTGTTGCAAATAAACACAGGTTGGCATGGGAACCCTTTAGTTCTGTTCCGATATATTCTCAACTCGGTTTTAGGAAATATACCAGTCAGCCATGCTCATGGTTTGGGGAGCTTTCTGTGCCGTTACTGCACCTTGTTCTTTTGTCTGGGGGTCCTGTGGTGTACTTCGCTTCTCTTCCGCCCCCATGAAGATAAGGCGGAGGTGTCTGAGGGGGATAGGGAGAAAGCGCGCGTGTTGGTCAGGCGGCACGGGTCGGACAGCATCGCTTACTTCAACCTGCGCCGGGACAAGAGACTCTACCTCCTGGACGACCGCGCTTTCTTGGCCTACCGGTGTTTCGGCGGCACGGTTCTCGTGACCGGGGATCCCGTAGGGGAGCCCGGCTGCGTGACCGAGATAATGGCCCATTTCCGCAACCACTGTTTCGAGAGGGGATGGCGCCTGGCCTGCCTGGGTGTCGGGCCGCGACACCTGGAGGATTATTCGCGCCTTGGCCTGAAGGGCATATGTTACGGCGAGGAGGCGGTGGTGGACCTGGAAAGGTTCACTCTGGAGGGGAGAAAGAATAAATCCCTGCGCCATGCCGTACATAAGTGGGAGAAGGCAGGTGCGCGCATGGAATTCATGTTCAACGCGGGAATCCCCTCCCACTTGAGACACGAGCTTCAACGCATATCCAGCGACTGGCGGGGCAACAGGCCGGAGACCGGTTTTTCCATGGGACTGGGAAGGCTTTTACACTCCGAGGATCCCGACTGCCTGTTGGCGCTGGCCTATGACCGGAACGAAAACCCCATCGGCTTCGCCTACCTGGTCCCCATATATCCACGCCTGGGATATTCCCTGGATGTGACCCGTATCGACAGGAAGGCCCCCAACGGTCTCAACGATTTCATCTTGGCTAAAACGGCCCTTTTTCTGAGGGACCGGGGATACCGGGTCCTTTCCCTGCACTTCGCGGCCTTCTCCACCCATTACCGGCCGGACCGCGAGGAGCAGGGGAGCGCCCTGGTAAGGAGCCTCTGTCGCCTTGCCGACCACATCCTTCCGGTGATGTCCCTTTACGAATATGACCGGAAGTTCCAGCCCGGATGGCAGCCCCGATACCTGCTCCTGGAGAGCTACCTGGACCTGCCGCGCGCGGGCCTGGCGGCCCTCGGGGCCGAGTCGTTCCATCACCTGGCCAAGCGTAACAAGTGGGGTCACATCTTCGTTTTTCGATCCCCTCTCCGTTCACGAAAAACTCACCATCTCCGGCGACTGCCTCCGTAGATTGAAGATACGACCCTAGTAGCGGAAGCCCGCGGCCAGGGCCACGAGGTTCAGGACCACGGGGACGGCGTAGATGCCCCCCACGAAGAGGAGCTTGCTCCGCATGGACTTCATGTCCAGCATGAGGTTCACGGCCGCGAACCAGTAGAAGTACCCCAGGAGGAAGATGAGCCAGATGCCGGCGAAGGTGCGGTTCCACCAGGGGTACTCCCACACCAGGAGGCCGCCCAGGTTGAGCAGCACCTCGACGAAGACGCAGAAGGCGGCGAAGAAGAAGGCCAGGAACCAGCGGTTGGGTATTCCCAGTATTTTCCTCTCCTTGTCCGGGAGCAGGGAGTGGTAATAGACCAGCCCCAGCAGCAGGAAGGTGAAGATTATCTCGATGTTCCAACCTATGGTCATGCGGAAGGCGGTGTCCCCCGGGGTGGTCCACACCGCCGACCTCCCGGTGAAGTGGAAGACCCAGCCGTTCCAGGTCTCGTTGAAGAAGTCGCACCCGAAGACCACCAGGGCGGCCAGGAGGGGGTCCCAGTTGCCCGTCTCCCGCGAGCGCAGGACCTCCCGGGCGTAGATGTAGGCCACCAGCCCCAGCAACGGCACGGCGTACCACTTCAGGGTGTGCAGGTCGCGCAGCCCCTCCAGCGCCCTCCGCGAAGCCTCGGTCATTTCGAGGAACATGGCCTCTACTCCTTTCCACGCCACCGAGTACCGGCCCTACCTTAAGGAAGTCGTGACGGTCCTCATGGACCGAAACAGGCCTCTACTCCTTTCCCGGCTTTCGCATGCCGGCCCTGGCGCTTGGCCGGCCGCCCCCGCGCCACACGGACCCCGGCAAGCGTGCCCCGCGGCCGGTGAACGCCTCCATCCTTTCTCTTGGCCGTCAGGGCGGTTTTTCCTTCCCTCCAGCCGGACCCTCACCCGCGGAGGGCCAACGGCTTTGCCCGCTCCCCCTAACCCTGCCGCGGCGTCCCGAGTCCAACCAAGTGTCCTCGCTCGACGGGCGGTGGACGGATTTGACCCATCGCCTTGGCCGTTCGCGTGGTCAGTTTATGGATGGTAAATAATTCCATATGATTGATCCGGCCGGGGAGCTTTGCGGGGCCTCGACTCCCGGCCGCCGCTGCGGGGCATCCCTTGGTTCGCGTCAGGCGAAGCACTCCTCCAAAAAGGCCCCCAGGTCGCGGTTCACCTCCTCCGGGCACTCCAGCATGGTGTCGTGTCCCTTATCCGGGTACACCACCAGGCGGGACCCGGGGATCATGGAGGAGGTGCGCTCGTTGGCCCTCCTCGCCGTGAGCCGGTCCTCGCTCCCCACCAGGATGAGCACCGGGACCTCTATCCGGGAGAGGGCATCCGGCTCCACGTGGTAATCCAGACAGGCCTTCATGGCCCGCATAAACTCGGGCAGTGCGGTGGAGAAGATGAGCTCCCGCTGGAACTCTACCTCCTCCGCGGGAGGCCTCTTGCCGAAGGCCGTGTAGCGCGCCAGGTAGTATCCCAGGGCGGATCTCCCGTAGAGGCCCCAGGCCCTCCGCGCCAGCGGCCGTTCCCTGGCCAGCAGGTCGAGGGCCGCGGCCAGGGGGAAGGGATAGAGGCGCTTGACCAGGCCTCCGAAGACCATCCCCTCCACCACGTCCAACCCGGAGGAATCCACGAGGACCAGCCCCTTCAGGCGGCCGCCGTACCGCTCGCCGAAGCGCTCGTGCCACTTCAAGGTGGTGAACCCGCCCATGCTGTGCCCGATGACGGCGAACTCCGGGGGGTCGAAGGCCTCTACCACTGCCTGGAGGTCCTCGGCCAGGCGCTCCGTGCTCTGGTCCCCGCTGGCGGGCGTCCCGGACTTGCCGTGACCGCGGAGGTCCAGGGAGACCACGCGGTACCTGTCCCGGAGGAAGGCCCGCTGGTAGCGCCATATGGTGTGGTTGCAGGCCAGCCCGTGCACCAGGAAGAGGGTGGGACCCTCCCCGCAGGAGTCGGCGTAGATGGGGGTTCCGTCCGTGGAGCGTATGCCCTCCCGCGGCTCCCCGTCCGGCAGGGCCGGGGGAGGCTCCATCCCCCGGGACCTGCGGTGGTCCGCGTAGCGCACGCCCGCCGCGGCGGCATAGGCGCCTGCGGCGCCTAAAAGAGAAAACCTCACCAGACCGCCCAAAAGCCCGCCCAGAATGCCGCTTCCCGTCTTTTCTCCCGCCATATGCCTCACCCCTTCTGATCCGGAACAAAAAGATCCATCCTTTCCCCGAATGAAACAACATAGCGTGTTCGTTTTCAAGCTAAGGGGTCATATCTTCGTTCTTCGATCCAGGTTCCTCCAGCCAGCGTTTACCCTCCATTGTTTAGTTGGGAAACCGGTTACGCGAGCCCCATGATCTTCTCTCTCCTATTTTTCTGGTCTGGGGGATTGAAGAAAGGCTTCCTTGCCTTTCGTGTCCAGCTTGTTCTCGAGCGAGCCTCAAATCCTGATTTCAGGGAGGGTTTCCTGCGGGGACGTGGGATCGAATGCGGGATCTAATATGAGATCCGACGGAAAGATCGCGGGATTTGTCGGTGGCGTGCGGTATAAATCTGAAGTAGGGTGTTACCGAAAACCGTTTTAAAGGGGTGATGGGCCATGGCCGGATTTTTCGATTCCTTAGGCGACGCCTTCCTGGCCGGGGAGATCATCGGCTTCATCGAGGACAACACCCGGGAGTGCCGCCGCTGCGGCGGGGAGGTGGCCTTCGACGAGGAGGGCTTCGAGGAGTACCTCTGCCCCCGGTGCCTGGAGGAGGAGTACTACGACGAGGATCTCGACGAGGAAGATGAGGAGGGCGGGGACTTCGAGGACAACTGGTAAGTTCTTTTCCGGTAGATCCTGGTAAACGAGGCATATGTCTATCGTGTATATGGCGACTAGGTGTGCGAGGATGAACCGCGGTTGCCGAAACGCGGGAATCAATGGTTTAGAAGAAAGGGGGCAAGTTTGATTCGGCGGCCTTGGCGGGGCGTGTGGAAGGAGAGACCAGAAACAGCGTGCGAGTGTGAAGAAAAGCTTCATCGCTGAAGGAAAATAGGTGAAGGTGATTTGCGAATACCGGAACCCGACAGTCAACGGCAGTGGGGTGAGGGAGAAAGGTCGATTCTGCGACCATCGCGGGGTACGGGAGGGGAGAGGGCAAAAAAGCGTGCGAATGACAAAAACGATGGCCCAACGACCGTGGGGTTAGGAGACAGGTAAAAAACTAGGGGCGAGACAGGGAAGGAACGGGCGGAGGACCCCCCACCGCCGGTTGGTGGGGAAGGGTGAGGTCCGCGAATATACCTGGAAAATAAAGGAAAGGAATTCCGCATTGGCCAAGATGATACCGGAAACCAGGGTGGAGCCGGGCGCCCGGGGAGAGCTCAGGTTATACCGGTACCTGAAGGACGGGTTGCCCGACGACTACACGGTCTTCCACTCCCTTCCCTACCTATCCGCCGGGGAGAGGGGCATCTTCGATCATGAGATAGATTTCCTGGTCGTCCACCGGAAGAAGGGCATCCTGACCCTCGAGGTCAAGGGCGGCGAGGAGATCATCTACCGCCCCAAGGAGAAGAAATGGTTCTCCGTCCCCGCCTCGGGCGAAAAGCGCCACGAGATAAAGGACCCCTTCGACCAGGCACGGAGGAACATGCACTGGCTCAAGAAGGAGATCCTCAACCGCGGGGTCTTCCCCGGGGCGGAGGACCTGCCCTTCGCCTACGGGTACGCGGTGACCTTCCCAGACGCCTCGGTGCAGACCAAGTATTTTCCTCCCCACGTCATTCCGGAGCTGGTCATCGACCGCGACGGCCTGGACCGGGTGGGGGAAAGGATAGAGGAGATCATGGGCCGCATGAGGCGCCAGGGCAGCCGGGCCATGAGCGAACAGGAGTACAACGACCTCTACAACAAGTTCCTCCTCCCGGAGTTCCGCCTCACCGCTTCCATAGCCCGGCGCCTGGAGGACGAGGAGGCGGAGATCGTCCGCCTCACCGAGGAGCAGTGCCGCATCCTGGATTTCCTCCGCAACCGGAAAAGGGCCCTCATCCAGGGGTACGCGGGGACGGGCAAGACCCAGCTGGCCGTGGAGAAGGCCCGCCGCCTGGCCGCGGAGGGGTTTTCCGTGCTCCTGCTGTGCTTCAACAACCCCCTGGCCGCCTACCTGCGCCGCCAGCTCCGGCCGGAAGAGGGGAGGATAGAGGCCTACAACTACCACGACCTGTGCATCCGCCTGGCCCAGCAAGCGGGTCTCCCCTACGAGGTGCCGGGGCCGGAGGACTCCCATGGAAGGAAGCGCTTCTGGGACCAGGAGGTGCCCGTCCTCCTGGAAAAGGCGCTGGACGTCCTCGACGTCCGCTACGACGCGGTGATCGTGGACGAGGGCCAGGACTTCAAGCACCACTGGTCGAAGGGCGTGCTCAAGCTGCTGCGGGACCCGAAGGAGGGCTACCTCTACATCTTCTACGACGAGCGGCAGAACATCTACCACGGGGACGACCTGCAGTTCCCGGTGAGAGGCAAGCCCTACCTATTGAGCGAGAACTGCCGCAACACCAGGAAGATCTGCGAGGTGGCCTCCTGCATAGGCGGCATCGACCCGGATTGCTACCGCTACCAGAGGAACCCGGAGGGCGAGGAGGTGCGCTTCCTCCCCTACCGCGACCCGGCCGAGCAGCCGGGGCTCATCGAGGACACGGTGCGGAGGCTCCTCAAAAAGGGAGTGAAGCCGGCGCAGATAACCATCCTCTCGCCGCGGGTGAGGGAGAAGAGCTGCCTGGCCGGGGTGGAGGAGATCGCCGGGTGCCGGGTGGTGGATTACGAGGAGCCGCTTCCCCCCGACGCCCTGGCCTTCTCCAGCCTCAAGCGCTTTAAGGGGCTGGAGTCCGACGTGGTCATCTTCTGCGACATGGACGGGAGGTTCCCCATCCACGACCGCAAGGACCAGTATGTGGCCGTCACCCGCGCCAAGCACCTCCTCTTCGTGGTCCACCACCGGGCCTGGAGCCCGCCCGAAAACCCGCCCGAAAACCCGCCCGAAAGCCCACCCTCTGACCCGCGGGACGCGCGG
>Ga0207433_10000884_pt1 | contig 67039 bp, 40 predicted proteins | sample YelNatPaOPGAMG01_FD_187559 | JGI IMG/M metagenome (GOLD analysis project Ga0207433, IMG submission 187559) | Hot spring thermophilic microbial communities from Obsidian Pool, Yellowstone National Park, USA - OP-RAMG-01 (SPAdes) (version 3) | ecosystem: Environmental > Aquatic > Thermal springs...
GGCGAAGGCGTTTTATTCGGGCAAGGTAAACCATGGCTAAATCACAAGGAAGCTGAACTTAATGCCGATAAGGAATTAAGAGAAATGGCTAAGAACAATGTGCCAGTAAAGGATAGAATATTCGATGGTACACACAACGATATGTTACGCCCAGCGTTCTTTCAACCGATGAATTGCACAAACGTTCTTGTTGAAGGTGTCACTTTTAAGTACGGCGCATTTTGGACGATTACACCGACTTATTGTACAAACGTTATCGTAAGAAAAGTTAAAATTGTTACCGAAGGTAAATACGGTCATATTAAAAATGGAGATGGAGTTGATCCTTCTTCTTGCAAAAATGTTTTGATTGAATACTGCGATATTAGTACGGGAGATGATTGCATTGCAATTAAATCTGGAAGAGATGAAGACGGACTTAGAGTACACAAACCGACAGAAAATGTAGTTGTAAGACATTGTGATTTTAGATCTGGGCACGGTGGCATTACTATTGGCAGCGAAACTTCCGGGGGCATAAATAATATTTACGGTTACGATTGCATCTCCGACGGTACAGATCGAGCGCTTAGAATTAAAACCGGACGAGGAAGAGGTGCAGTTGTTCAAAATCTTTGGTTCAAAGATATTTCTGCAAAGAGAATTGTTTATGAAGCAATTGATATAAATATGCTTTATACTACAAAAAGGCTTCCTGAAGAACCTGTTTCAGTAACTACGCCAAAGTTTAAGAATTTTCATTTCGAAAATATTTCTTGCGGATATGCAAACACATACGGAATTGAAATTCTTGGACTGCCGGAAATGCCTATTGAAAACCTTACTTTCAAACATATAAACATTAAATCTAAAAAAGGCATTATTATTAACGATGCTAAAAATATTAAGTTCTTTGATGTTTCTGTTATTCCCGAAACTTATCCCCTGGTTGATTTATTAAATGCTAAGGATATAACTTTTAATAAGCTTTATATTTCGGCAGGCTCAGATCCAGCTTTTAAAATTGAAGATAATGCTACAAAAAATATTAAAATTATTAATACCGATTTATCCATTGCTAAAGAGAAAGTTGTTTTTGGTGATGGAGTAAAACCGGGTGCATTAAAAATTTCTAAAAAGTAGTTAGTCAATTTTAAATCCCAAAATCCTTCAAGAACATGTTTTTGACCTTGAAGGATTTGTTATAATCTAAATTGAGCGGTTCTTCTTACAAGTTTTCTTTTTTTGAAGGTTTGTGGTGTAATTGCGAGAACCCGAAGGGTTTGTGGCAATCTCTTTGTAATGTGTATGAGTTTACTTCTACCAATTTCATTGGAATGGCAATGACAAATAAATCGCTCAATTTAGGTATTAATAAATTCTAAACAAAGTTATAGAAGTATTTAAAAAACAAAATATTTTATTCGATAGAAATTATGATACTTCTAAGAAACAAGCAAAAATAATTGATGATTAAGTTGTGAAAATTCTAAAAAATAATTTTATAGAGGCACTTACAAAAACTTCAATATTCTTTGGGGACGTTTCGTATTATTTGGGCTCTCTGTGTTAAACTTTTATGAAAGATAGTTTTTAGGAGTATCCTAATATAAAAAATTGGATAACGACGTTAAGTTAAAAACTTAGCGTAAATACCGTTTCCTTATTAGGCACTGAATAAACTGTTATTCCGCCTTTATGCAATCGCATTATCTGTCGAGATAAACTTAATCCGACACCGGAACCTTCTTTCCTTGTTGTAAAAAAAGGAATAAAAATCTTCTCGTATAAATTTTCTGGAATCCCAGGTCCGTTATCAATCACTTGAATTATTAATCCGCCTCTATTGTCAATCCTACTAATCAATTTAATAGTAGGTTCGTTAGTAACTGCCAAAGCGCTCATTGAGTTGAATATTAGGTTTATTATCACCTGTTCAATCAAATCAGGATCTGCAGTGATTTCCAAATCAATAGGAACTATCGAAAAGTAAAACTTAATATTCTTTTCGTGAAATTGTTCCGTAAGTAACTTCTCAATTCTTTCGAATAATTCGGAAATTCTAACTACCTGGAAATTTGGAATAGGTATTCGAGTCAGACTACGGTAATCATCAACAAAATGAAGTAAGCCTTGACCTCTTCTTTGAATAGTGCTCAAGGCTCCTTTGACATCCTCCATACCTTCTTCATTGATAATTTTATTATTCTTAAAATTATTATCGATTTCTTCAAGCAAAGCGCAAGCGGTAGCAGACAAAGAAATAATTGGCGTTACAGAATTCATTATCTCATGAGTTAGCACCCTTATCAAATTCTGCCATGTCTCCATTTCACGTTCTTCAAGCTCACTTTGAATATTGCTGATTGAAATAAGTGTATAGTGGTTTTCCCGCAGTTTAAATTCTGTTGCATAAATTGAAAGTTGAGATAGTTCATTATTATCTGCAATCTTAACCAAAACTTTATCCCCTGATTTTAAGTTTTTTAATGAAACTGCGACGGTTTTACTAACATTAGAAAGTTCTGAAATGTTTTTTAAGCTATGGATCTTAAGCAATTTTTTAGCAGCATTATTTATTAGTTCAACCTCTCCGTCAAGCTTATATGCCATTAGCCCAATTCCGACATGCTGAACTATTGTCTGCAAATAGCGGTAGTGTTCCTCTTTTTCCATTCTTGCTTTTCTAAACTCATCAATTACATCCGAAAATGCACTGCTTAATTCTTCAAAAGATGAACCCTTCATATTGCTTTTAAAGTTTTGAGAGAAATCGGAGTATTTAATTGAGCTAAAAAATCTTGCTATTTCCCGATTTGTTTTTTGAACAAATTGTACAAGCCAAAATATTTGTGCTACTATAAGAATTAAAACAATAAATGTTGTAGCTACCAGCTTTGTTTCAGTAAGAAGAAAGAAAATAAGAAAAATCGAAATGCAAAGTAAAGCTGTCCTAAATAAAATTATAAGGCTGAATCTTTTATAAACCATATTTTTCCAATCTTCGATATAGTGAAGCTCTTGTTAAACCTAATTCCTTAGCTGCTTTAGTCAAATTACCACCATGCAAACTTATTGCTTTAATGATTAGAAGCTTTTCCGCTTCTTCAAGATGATAATTATCGAAGACAGCCTCTTCATCTTTAACATCTTTGAAAGAAAAATAAAAGTCGTCGGGATGTAGTATTTCGGAATCGCTCAAAATAACAACTCGTTCAATTGTATGTTGCAGTTCCCTTATATTACCAGGCCAGCGATATTGTGTAAGCTTGCTTAGAGCTTGGGCGCTAATCTTCTTGATAGATTTATTATATTTTTTACAATAAATATTTATGAAATGATCAACAAGAAGTGGAATATCCTCTTTTCTCTTTCTCAAAGGAGGGAGGTGAATCTCAATGGTATTGATCCTATAAAGCAAATCTTGTCTAAAGCGTTTTTCAGAAATTAATTCTTCATACGGCAAATTAGTAGCGCATATTAAACGAATATTAATTTTTTTAGAAATAGTCGAACCAAGCCTAGTAATCTGTCTATTTTGAAGGGCTGTCAATAATTTCATCTGAAGATTAAAAGTTAAATTTCCTATTTCATCAAGAAATAGTGTACCACCTGAAGCGACCTCAAAGCGACCTGCCCTGTCTTCTTTTGCATCTGTAAATGCGCCCTTTACATAGCCAAAGAATTCACTCTCAAAAAGGGACTCACTTATGGCGCCCATATCCACACTTAAAAATATTTCCTTATTCCTATCCGACTGATGATGTATAGCTCTGGCAATAAGCTCCTTACCGGTTCCATTTTCTCCCAATATCAAAATGTTAGCATCTGTCTTAGCAACCTTTTGTATTGTGGCAAATACTTTTTTCATTTCTTCGGAAACACCAACAATGTCATGAAACTCTTTTTCGATATCCTGGCTTAATTGTTTCTGCCTTGACAAAAGACTGTCAATTTCTTGTTTGGATTCACTCAGCTTTAGTGCTGATGATACTGTAGCTAAAAGTTGTTCATTTTGCCATGGTTTAAGTACAAAATCAGAGGCACCTTCTTTTATTGCTTTTACTGCCATATCAATATTACCGAAAGCCGTAATAAGAATAATTACTGCAGCAGGGTCCAGTTCAAGAATCTTTTTTAGCCAATAAAAACCTTCAGTTCCACTGGTAGTATTACCAGAAAAGTTCATGTCAAGAAGAATGACGTCATAACGGTTTTCTTTTAATATTAAAGGTATTTGTTCCGGATTTTTTTCTATTCTTACAATTGAATAGTGCTGCTTTAAAAGAAGTCTTGCAGAAAAGAGAATATCCTCATCATCATCGATTATTAATATTTTGCCTGACTTTACATTCATAATTATAATTCCGTGATATTACAAAAATTAAAATGGAGTTTAAGGTGGAAAACAGAAGGTGACAGAACCGGAAACGTAAAATAAAATTATTTGTAATTTTATGATTCATGCTTTTGTATTTGGAAGTCAAATTTTATTCCTTTAAAAATCCGTCTTTATTTATTTATACAAATATTCTATTGTTCGTAAATGGACAGAACTGTCCGATACCGGACAATACTAACTTCGAGTATTATTGATTCAAAAGCAATAATATCTTTTAATATTTTGAATTTATGAGTTCACTCTAAAAAGCCTAAACACTCTAAATGTCATTCTCACAGCTTGCTTCAAACTAGCGGAGAAAGTGGAAATCAATTGCATATTACAATTTTATGGATTCACACTTTCGTGAGAATAACCTTTTTAGAGTGGACTTATTTATAATTTTTTCTCAAATATTTAAGAAAATCATTCATCTAACATTGTTATCTAAGTATTCGTTTTTTCTTACAACGTACATGCAGATGGGGAATTGTGTAATTGATAAATTTTGTCAATTACATAGTATTTCATTCAAAACCTTTTTGCCGGCGTGCAAGGGACAAAATTAAGAATTCAAAATTGCTTGTCGCCTAGCAAGGCACGTTTATTGTAAAACACCAATTAAGAAAAATTAGCAGGTTGTAAATTGGATAAGAAAATTGAAAAGAAACCTTTAGTTAAAAGAAAGAAATTTTGGTTTTCCACTTTTAGTGTAGTAATATTTTTAGTACTTATTATGTTAATTATTACAGACACGGGCTCAAAGCTAAATGTTGAAACTGATAAGATTATAATTTCAACCGTGAGTGAAGGCGATTTCCAGGAATTCATTCCGGTAACAGGAACGGTAATGCCAAAAACAACTTATTATCTCGATGCCATCCTGGGTGGAATTGTGGAGCAAAGATATGTTGAAGAAGGCGCGCTGTTGAAAAGGGGAGATAAAATATTAAAGCTCTCAAATCCAAGTCTTCAACTAAACGCTTTACAAAACGAAGCTGCAACATACCAGCAAATAAATGAAGCAAGAAACACGCGCCTGCAAATTGAGCAAAACAGCATTGCTTTACAAACTCAGCTTGTCGATGCAACCTATAGTTTTATAAATTCTAAACAGCTTTATAGCCGGGAAAAAGTTATGTGGGAAAAGAAACTTGTCTCGCAGCAGGAATTTGAGCAGACAAGAGATAAATATTTTCACGATGAAGAGCAGTTAAGACTAGCGCGGCAAAATTTTGTTCAGGATTCAATCTTAAAACATTCGCAGCTGGAGCAAATTGCTACATCGATTGATAGACTTCAAAAGAACCTGGAACTAATCAGAGAGAACATTGACAACCTTACTGTTAAAGCGCCGCTAACCGGACAGCTAACTGCGCTTGATGCGGAAACCGGGCAATCAAAATCTCCCGGCGACCAGCTTGGTCAAATTGATGCGATGGACGGATTTAAAGTTAGAGCCGATATTGATGAATTCTATATTGCGAGGGTAACTAAAGGGCTTCACGCAACGGCAGAAATTGACGGCATGGATTACAAGCTTGTCATCATAAAAGTTTTCCCTGAAGTCAAGAACGGAAAATTCCAGGTAGATATGGACTTTGACGGAAAGGTCCCGGACGGAATAAGACGAGGGCAAACTCTTCAAATAAGATTACAGTTGAGCGAAAGAACAAAAGCATTGCTGCTTACACGCGGCGGGTTCTATCAAAAGACAGGTGGACAATGGGTGTTTGTTCTTAACAGTTCCGGCGGCGAAGCGGTAAAAAAATCAATAAGCCTCGGCAGGCAAAATCCGGATTATTTTGAAGTGCTGAGCGGATTGAAGCCGGGTGATAAAGTTGTAACTTCTTCTTACGATAATTTTGGCAATGTGGACAAGTTAATTCTTAAATAATGATGAATACAATTGTTTTTTATATTATCAGACAAAATACAAGGACTTAATCTAATGGTTTACCCGCATGAAGAACAATTAGCCAGTAACAAGGGTATTCTTAAAGATAGGCAGTTTATTTATTATGAAATTTTCGTTAGCCTGGCTGAAGCTATATTAGGAAAGAAAAAAATAGAGAGCTGTTTCGAAAAGAAAATCAGATTCCTAATCAATTTTGTTAATTCATTATTGAATGACTGGAAAGAAGAAATTAATAATTAAATAAAGAAGGAACTAAAATGAGTGGAACAAATCATACAATCATCAGGACGAATAACCTGAAAAAACTTTATACAACCGAGGAAGTTGAAACTACTGCCCTGGACAATGTAAATATCGAAATTCATGAAAATGAATTCGTTGCGATAATGGGGCCATCCGGTTGCGGTAAATCTACTTTGCTTAACATTCTTGGATTACTTGATAATCCTTCAGAAGGAGAATATCATTTCCTTAACAATGAAGTTTCAAAATTTTCAGAAAGGCAGAGAGCCAACTTAAGAAAAGCTAATATCGGATTTGTATTTCAGAGCTTTAATTTAATTGACGAACTAACAGTATATGAAAATGTTGAACTTCCTCTTTTATATCTCGGTACTTCATCAAGCGAAAGGGAGGAGATGGTAGAGCAGGTTTTGGAGAGGATGCAAATAATGCACCGTAAGGACCACTTTCCGCAGCAGCTCTCAGGGGGTCAGCAGCAGCGCGTTGCTGTTTCGAGAGCTGTTGTTTCAAAGCCCAAGCTTATTCTTGCGGATGAGCCGACTGGTAATCTTGATTCTGCTAACGGTGAAGAAGTTATGAACATCTTAACTCAATTGAATGAGGAAGGTACTACAATCATAATGGTAACACACTCGCCGCATGATTCCGAATTTGCGCACCGGATTATTCATTTGTTTGACGGACATGTGGTAACTGAAAACTATAAAGAAAAATTTCATGTTTAGCGCTAAGCGCAAAGAGTAGGGCGCATAGCGAAAAACTGAGGAAGCAAAATATTTAGGAGGTGCTATGAAGTTTAGATTTCAGGATTTACAAATTTGGCAGTTTGCAATTGAAATATCCGATGAACTTTTGGATATAGCTGATTTTTTGGAAGATAGAAAACTCTTCAGGTTTGCGGAACAGCTTAGAGGCGCTTCAATGAGCATGAGCAACAATATTGCAGAAGGGTCAGGCTCAACTTCGAAAACTGATTTTAATAACTATTTAAATTATGCTCGCAAATCCACTTTTGAAAATGCAAACATTTTAATCATACTAAATAGAAGAAAATTATTATCGGAAGAAAGACTAAATCTGCTCTTAGAAAAATTAGATAAGGAATGCAGAATGATTACAAATTTTAAGAAGACGCTATAAAAACGCTATACGCTCGGCGCTATGCTCTTTGCAACAACATTAAGGAATGTATAATGATAAAGCTAAACAACATTGAAAAGTTCTACAGCAACAAAATCATAAAGACTTATGTACTAAGAAACATCAACTTGCAGATTGAAGAAGGCGAATTTGTTTCAGTAATGGGTCCGTCGGGCTCAGGCAAAACTACTTTACTGAATATAATAGGAATGCTTGATACTCCCTCGGACGGAGAATATTATTTCTTCGATGAAGCCGTCCACAAAATGAGCGAGAAAAAATTATCAGAGCTTCACAAGGCTTACATCGGCTTCGTATTCCAGCAATATCATTTAATTGATGAGCTGACGGTTTACGAAAATCTTGAAACACCTTTACTTTATCAAAAAATAAAATCCGATGAAAGAAAAGGTAGAGTTGCAGAAACATTGGACAGATTCAATATGGTTGCAAAGAAAGATTTATTTCCTAACCAGCTTTCGGGCGGACAGCAGCAGCTTGTTGCAATTGCACGGGCAATAATCGCACAGCCCAAATTAATCCTTGCTGACGAGCCAACTGGAAATCTTCACTCCGACCAGGGCAAGGAAATAATGGAAATTCTTAAAGCGCTAAACAAGCAGGGAACGACAATCGTTCAAGTTACACACTCGAAAACAAACGCAGAATACGGAAACAGAATTATAAAGCTGAAAGACGGATGGATTGAAAAGGCATAGCGCAAAGAGCAAAGCGGAAAGTATTAGGTTGCTTCTATAAATGTTAGTGAGAATATTGAAAGGAAATATCGTATAGTTATGAATAACAAAAGCACTTTTGTTTCCAATAGAAGTACAATTGCTTCCAACATGAACGCCATAGTTTCCGGCAAAAGCATTATTACTTACAAAAACTGTACTTGTCATCAGAAAAGGGATATTTCTGATAGAATAGTGACTTTGGAAATTGGAGAAACGAGATTCGAATGAAAGCAGCAATCAGCCATCAGCTTTGAAGCTGAAAGCTAAGCCCACTTTCTGCGGGTAAACTGAAAGCTAATTTGGAGAAAAATTATGTTAAAAAATTACCTACAAGTTGCAATAAGAAATATAAAAAGAGACAAGGTTTTTTCTTTTATAAACATTGCCGGACTTGCAGTAGGTGTTACCTGTTTTATTGCTTTGGCTCTCTTTATTCTTAATGAGCTAAGCTACGATAGATTTTATAAAAATTCTGACCGGATATACAGAGTTTATGTTAAGTCATATATTAATAATTATGAAGAGAAAAGTTCTAAAACACCTGGACCGCTTGGTCCTACATTGTTGCAAACTTTTCCTGAGGTACAAGCGTATACCCGGATAGGATATTACGGTGCATATAATTTCAGATGCGAGAACAAAACTTTTACACAAGGAAACATTTATGCTGTTGATTCTTCATTCTTTAAAGTGTTTTCTTTGCAGTTTATTGAAGGAAATCCTAATACTGCACTCAATAGACCAAACACCCTTGTTATTACCGAAAGCGCCGCTAAAAAATATTTCGGCAATGAAGATCCTGTGGGAAAAACTTTAATAGTTAATAAAACTTATGTTGCAGAATATTTAACACGGGAAAGAAACTATGTTGACAGCAGTAAACAATTTTTAATAACTGGGTTAATTAAAGATTTTCCTAAAAATTCATCTTTTAGCTGCCAATTTCTTTCATCATTATCTACATATTCTGTAAATCAATCCTGGCTTGAAGGAGAGTATTCAACTTATATTGTTGTAAAAAAGAATACAGACCCAGTAGCTTTTGAAAATAAATTAGTTAGTATCGTTCACGATTACGTGGGACCGCAAGCGGAAAAGCTACTCGGAGTACCGATTGAGGAGTTTCTGAAAAAAGGGAATCGTTACGGTTATTATCTTCAACCATTAACTTCAATTTATTTGCGATCCAAACGGGATTATGGAATAGATCTTAATAGCGAGTGGGGCGATGTTAAAAGCAGCGATATATCTTACATATATATCTTTTCTTCTGTGGCTGTCTTCATACTTCTGTTGGCAATAATTAATTTTATGAATTTAACGACAGCTAAATCGGAAAAGCGCGCTAAAGAAGTCGGTATAAGAAAAACTCTTGGCTCAAATAAAATGATGCTAATAATTCAATTTATTACGGAATCAACTATAATGAGCTTTTTTTCTGTAATTGCGGCTCTCGCTTTATTGGAGTTGATTCTTCCATTGTTTAATAAAATTGTAGAAAAGGAATTACATCTGGAGTTTTTTGACAATCTTTTTACAATTCCTCTACTAATAGGCTTTGTTCTTTTTTTGGGAATTATTGCCGGTAGTTATCCTGCATTTTATCTTTCTTCTTTTCGTCCTGTAAAAATATTAAAAAGTGTAAGTACAGTAACCAGGAAAAGCAACCTCAGAAGTATTCTGGTAATTTCTCAATTTGCAATTTCTATAACTTTGTTAATCAGTACAATTATTATTAAAAATCAACTTGATTATATACAAAAGAAAAATCTCGGCTTTGACAAGGAAAATTTAGTCTATATTAATGATGTTAACGTACTCGGCGGTAAGCTTGAATCATTTAAACAAGAATTAATAAAGGACAACAATATTATCTCAGTAAGTAATTCTTCAAGAATGTTTGTTACGGGAATTCCTGGTAACGGATATTTATTTAATAGAAGAACCGGCGCCGACCCAATTTCTTTTCAGTATATAAATGCCGATTACGATTTTCTGAAAACATATAAAATTAGTCTAACCCAAGGTAGATTCTTTTCAAGAGATTTTCCTTCGGACAGTAATGCTGTGGTTATTAATGAAGCAGCTGCATCAGAATTAGGTGTAAAAGATCCAGTAGGAAGTTACTTAACCCGGCTTGGTGGCTCAAGCATTCAAAAGACCTTTAAGATTATCGGAGTAATTAAAGATTTTAATTATCAATCCCTCCATCAAAAAATTGGCGCCTTAGCCATTCACCTCCAGCCTTCAGGCTACGCAGACAATATGACAATCCGGGTGCAATCTGCAGGTTTAAGAAGCACATTAAATTATATTGAAAAAACCTGGAAGAGTTTTTCTCCAGGAGAAACAATGAATCTTGGTTTTGTTGATAAAAGATTAGAACGATTGTATGAATCTGAACAAAAAACAAGCATAGTTGCCACAGTATTTTCTTTTCTGTCTATTTTTATTGCTTGCCTCGGGTTATTTGGACTGGCAGCCTTTGTTGCCGAGCAAAGGACGAAAGAAATCGGTGTTCGAAAAGTTTTAGGTGCATCTATATTTGAACTTATTATGCTTCTATCAAAAGAATTTACAAAGTGGGTTATAATTGCAAATATAATTGCCTGGCCTATTGCCCATTATCTAATGAATAATTGGCTCAGGAACTTTGCTTACAGAATAGAAATGAATTGGTGGGTTTATATTTTATCAGGAACAATTACACTCGTAATTGCGCTAGCTACCATAAGTATGTATGCAATTAAAGCTGCAAAGGCAAACCCGGTAAAATCTTTGAGGTATGAATAAACGCAAAGCGCATAGAGCAGAGCGCAAAAGAGTGCAATTTAAAACTATATGCGCTTAGCGCTAAGCTCTATGCTAATAATTACAAGGAGTAAAATTATGTTAAAAAATTATTTCAAGATCGCAGTCAGAAACATTCTGAGAAATAAACTCTATTCTTCTATAAATATATTAGGGCTAGCGGTAGGTATCGCCAGTTGCCTTGCGATACTTTCTTTTGTACGGAATGAGTTTAGCTACGATAGGTTCAACAGACACGCCGATCAAATCTACAGGGCTGCTTTCATTGCGACGTTCAACGGCCGCGAGATTAAGTCGGCAATGAGTCCGGCGCCTATGGGAGCCACGATCCAACATGATATGCCGGAAGTGTTAGCATACACGCGCTTGCATTACGAAGGGTCCTGCATAATCAGATATGATAGAAAAACATTCGTCGAGCAGAAATTTCTCTGGGCTGACTCAACTTTATTTGATGTCTTCACTTTACCTTTTGTTGCCGGCAATCCAAAGACAGCGCTTGTTCAGCCGAATACCGTTGTTATTACCGAGACGACTGCCCTTAAGTATTTTGGCAAAGAAAATCCGATTGGTAAGGTACTTAACATGGACAAAAGCACCGATTACATCATCACCGGTATTATAAAGGACATTCCCGAAGCTTCGCATTTTCACGCCGACTTCATTGCTTCTCTTACTTCCGAGCGAGACAGCCGAAACCCGAACTGGATGAGCAACAACTATTACACATACTTTCTTTTGAAGAAAGGAACCGATCCAGCGAAGTTCAATCGCAAGCTGGACGATGAGATCGTCACTCATGCGGATCCACAGTTAAAGGCTGTAACCGGAGTTTCAATGAATGAGTTCCTGGCAGCCGGCAACAAAGTTGGGTTCCTCCTTCAGCCGCTGACTGCCATCCATCTGCATTCGCATCTCGATTACGAACTTGAACCGAATGGCAACTTATCAACCGTCTACATCTTTTCTGCAATTGCTTTAGCAATTTTGCTTATAGCTTGTATCAACTTTGTTAATCTAGCGACTGCAAGGTCTGAGAAGCGCGCAAAGGAAGTCGGGATAAGAAAGACTCTTGGTTCACCGAGATCACGTCTAGTTTGGCAGTTTATGGCGGAATCCGTCTTGATGAGCGGAACGGCGGTAATACTTGCTGTAGCTATCATGGAGTTCGCCCTCCCCGCATTCAGCAATATAGCAGACAAGAATTTAACTCTCGGTCTTCTGCCGAATCCGTGGATGATTCCTGCTCTCATTGGTTTAGCGATTGTCATCGGAATCATAGCTGGCAGTTATCCGGCGTTCTACCTTTCTTCTTTTGACGCGATCGATGTATTGAAATCGGAAAAAAGAAAGGGAGGGAGAGAATTTTTTTTGAGAAACAGCCTCGTTGTCTTCCAATTCGCGATTTCTATAGTCCTGTTCATAGGTACTCTCATTATTTATGATCAATTGAACTACGTTCAAACTAAGTACCTGGGTTTTGACAAGGAAGAGTGCGTGGTAATTTATAGAACTGACGACTTGGCGGGACAGATACAATCCTTCGAACAAGAATTAAAACAAAACAAGGATATAATATCTATTACTAACTCGAGTGCTATTCCGGGGAACCAGTACAGCGACAGCGGGTTTTGGCTTGAGGGAACGGGCGCCGATAAGCTGGTAGACCTGAGAACGATGCAGTCCGATTTCGATTTTGCGAAGACATATAAACTTCAGATGGCGGCGGGGCGGTTCTTTTCAAAGGAACATCCTTCAGATACCGGAGCGGTTGTGGTAAACCAAGAAGTTGAGAGAGCCTTCGGTGTGAAAAATATCGTCGGCAAATATCTTGTATTGCCGGGCGAGACGAAGACAGACCAAAAGAGTTTTGAGGTAGTTGGAGTCTTGAAAGATTTCAATTACAACTCACTTCATGAACCGATTCGACCGCTTGTTATCCGCCTTAGGAAAGAAACAGATGCACCCAACTCGTTCGTTACAGTCCGCCTTGCGCCTGGGAACCATCTAAGCACAATTTCTTACATCGAAAATGCATGGAAGAAATACGCTGGTAATGAAGAATTCAACTTCAGCTTTCTCGATGTGAACTTGCAGAGACTTTATTCTGTGGACCAGCGAACCAATAAGATTGCCGGTGCTTTCTCAATACTTGCAATCTTCATCGCTTGCCTTGGTCTTCTTGGATTAGCTGCTTTCATCACCGAGCAGCGGACGAAAGAAATCGGTATCCGCAAGGTTCTCGGAGCATCGGTACCGGAAATAATAATGCTCTTATCTTCTCAATTTGCAAAGTGGGTACTTATTGCAAATATAATTGCCTGGCCGGTTGCTTATTATATAATGAATAACTGGCTGACCGGTTTTGCTTACCGGGTAAACATTAATTTATGGTTCTTTATAGCTGCAGGAGTAATTGCACTGCTTGTGGCTATACTTACTGTCAGCAGTCAAGCTATAAAAGCCGCAACAGCAAACCCGGTAAAATCTATGAGGTATGAATGAGCAAAGCGCAGAGGGCATAGCGCAAAGATTTCAATTTAAAATTTTATGCGCTCAGCGCTTTGCCCTTTTCGCTATGCAGAAAATTATAAGGAATAAATTATGTTAAAAAATTATTTGAAAATTGCAGTAAGAAATCTCAAGAAAAATAGATGGTATTCTTTAATAAATATCGTTGGTCTTGCCGTCGGTATTACTTGTTGCGTAATAATATTGCTTTATATTCAGAATGAAATTAGTTACGATAAGTTTTATAAAAATGCCGGTTCGATTTATCGTGTATATGTAAAGTCATCTATTAATGGTCAGGAAAGCTGCAACTGCAAAACAGCTGCTCCATTAGGAGGTACGCTGGTTCGGGATTTTCCAGAAGTCATTACTTACACAAGAATTGGATTTTTCGGAAATCATGTATTAAAGTATAAAGATAAGATTTTTAGAGAGCGGCGCATATATACGGCAGATTCGAATTTCTTCGATGTGTTTTCACTTCATCTTTTAAGCGGTAATCCGAAAACGGTATTAAGCCAACCGAACAGTATAGTAATAACTGAATCCGCAGCACAAAAATATTTCGGAAACGAAAATCCGGTTGGAAGAATACTTAATGCAGATTACCAAACTTCATACCTTGTTACAGGTGTAATGAAAGACTTTCCGGTAAATTCAAGTTTCAGATGTGATTTTCTTTTGTCTATGTCTACTTATCCTGAGTCTAGTAATAACAACTGGCTCAACATGTCCTACACAACATTTATTGTTTTAAAAAAAGATACCGACCCGGTAAACTTTCAGAAAAAATTGAAGAAAATTGTTTATGATAATGTAGGACCGGCAGCAGAATCTGTTCTTGGCATTCCTTTCAGTGAATTCCTTAATAAAGGTAATAGTTGGAATTTGTACCTGCAGCCGTTTACATCAATATATTTGTACTCTCAAAAGTATTACGGGATTGATCCAAACTCAGAATGGGCACAGCAAGGTACAAGCAATATTGATTATGTTTATATTTTTTCAGCCATAGCATTTTTAATTTTGCTTTTAGCTGTTATAAATTTTATAAATTTGACTACTGCAAGATCTGACACCAGGTCTAAAGAGGTTGGAATAAAGAAGGCACTCGGATCGGACAAAACAAAATTAATCGGACAGTTTCTTACCGAATCCATTTTGGTTTCGCTGATTTCAACTCTAATTTCCATTACTTTAATTGAAATTACACTTCCGTTTTTCAATCAATTGTCTGGGACGAACCTAAAGCTCGAATTATATAATAACATATATGCCTTTCCCGGTCTTATACTTTTTGCCGTGATTATAGGGATAATTTCGGGCAGCTATCCAGCCTTTTATCTATCATCATTCAAGCCTGTTCATTTATTCAAGGCGGGCTACGAAAAGAGAATTAAAAAGAGCACGTTAAGAAGCGGGCTGGTTGTTGTTCAATTTACTATCTCAATTGCTTTAATAATAAGTACAATAATTATTAAAGACCAGCTTAATTATATTCAAAATAAAAACCTTGGGTTTAATAAGGAACACCTTTATGCAATAATAAATTTTGGAGTACCGGAAAACAAATTACAATTAATGAAACAAGAATTATTAAAGAATCCTAATATTATTTCATTAACCAATTCCTCCATTATGTTTTATAATGGAATTCCTGGTGACGGTTATGCATATAGTAATGTTGTAGGTGCAAATGCTAAAAGAAGAGCTTCTAATGTTATTTCCAGTCAATACCTGGATGTGGATTTTGATTTTTTGAAAACATTTAAAATACCGCTGCTTCAAGGGCGTTTTTTTTCAAAAGAATTTCCATCGGATACGACATCGGTAGTGATAAACGAAGCTATGAGAAAACAATGCGTGGCAGAAAATCCAGTTGGGGCTGAATTAATTAGAATGGGAAGACAATCAAGGTCATATAAGATTATAGGCTTGATTAAGAATTTTAATTATCAATCTCTTCATGAACAGATTAAACCGCTTGTACTTTTCTTAAGCCCGGTAACGCAGGCTGCAAGTATTTTAACAATCCGGATATCTCCAACAAATATTAAAAATACAATAGAATTCATTAATAATACATGGAAAAAGACTACCGGCGGGGAAGACATTTATGCTTCATTTATTAATCAAAATTTAGCTCGGCTTTATGAGTCAGATCAGAGGGTAAGCAAAATTGCAGCCTTGTTCACCGGTCTTGCAATATTTATTGCAAGTCTCGGGTTGTTCGGACTTGCATCCTTTATTACAGAGCAAAGAAAAAAGGAAATAGGGATACGAAAGGTACTCGGAGCTTCAGTAATAGAATTAATAAGTATGCTTTCAAAAGAATTTACCAAATGGGTTTTGATTGCAAACGTCATTGCCTGGCCGGCTGCATATTTTGTAATGCTTAATTGGCTGAAGGATTTTGCCTACAGGATAAATATAAGTTTATGGATTTTTGCAATATCAGGTTTGCTGGCACTTTTGATAGCATTATTAATAATTAGTATTCATGCAATTAGAGCAGCAAGCGCTAATCCAATTATGTCGTTAAGGTATGAATGAGAATGCAGTTAATATATTAGAAAGAGAGTAATAAAATCATTTACATTAATAAATTTAGAATAACAGTATTATTAAATTTAATACTTACTGTGGTTTTTATATTCGGTGGAATATTCGTTTTTTACTATTATCATATGAAAGTTACTTCACTGTTATTTTTTGCAGCTGGTCTGAGTAGTTTCATCTCCTTATTCAAATATATCGATAGAATAAGCCGGGACCTGAAACGATTTATGTCGTCTATAAAATATTCCGATTTCAATCAAACTTATTTATATAAGAATTTCGGTTCCATGTATACTGACCTTTACAAATCCATAGCTGATATTTATAATGAACTCTCTTCGAATAGGATTATGGCGGAAGAAAATCTTCAGTATCTTAATACTCTTATCCAACAAATTCCTTCCGGAATCATTTCCTTTAAAGAAGACGGAGCAGTAGAGCTTATCAATGAAGCTGCAAAAAATATTTTGGGTGTAGAAAGCCTGACAAACGTAAATTCGATAAAAGGGAATAAAGATTATATTAAATCTCTTTTTGATAACACAGAGATAGGAAAGGAAGAAATAATAAAATTCGGCTCCGGTAATAATGGGAAAAGCATTTCCGTTTTTAAGTCCAACTTTAAATTAAGAAATAATTTGTATACTCTTATCACATTAAAAGATATGGAGAATGAACTTGAAAAAGAGCGTTTAGAGAATGAATTGCATATTGCTCAAAATGTTCAAACTAGTTTACTGCCCAAAGAAATCCCTTTATTTAATAATTATGATATATCTGTTTTATTTAAACCCGCTAAAAAAGTCGGCGGAGACTTTTATGACTTCTTTGATCTCGGCAATAATAAGTTGGGAATAATTATTGGTGATGTTTCCGGCAAAGGATTAGGCGCAGCTATTTATACAACACTTTTAAAAGGGATTTTTCAAACGCTTGCCTTTGAATATATCTCGACAGTTGAGCTTCTTACAAAAGCAAATTCTCTCCTCTACCAAATGCTCGATAAGAAATCTTTTATTACCGCCATTTATGCAGTCCTTGATACATCCACTAATAAACTCGTGTTTTCAAGGGCTGGGCATGAACCATTAATTGTTTACGAAATCGACAAATCGGATTTTAGAATCTATAAGCAAAAAGGTCTTGGACTTGGCTTAGATAAAGGGGATGTATTGAAATCTAATCTTGAAGAACAAATAGTCCAAATAAAAACAAATGACACTCTTTTGTTTTACACTGATGGTTTGGCTGACCTTAAAAATTATTCCGGTTCGGAAGACTCACTTGAGAATTTCAAGAATGTTATTGCAAGTAATCATTCCATCAGCATGAAAGAAATGAAATTAAAATTGGAGAATGAGATCGACATTTATACTCAAAACTACGATCAATATGATGATATCACTGTCATATTGATAAAAAGAAAATCCTAATCTGATTTAATTATAACGAGTACATGTTAAATAATTACTTAAAATCCCTCTTAGAAATGTTTCTAAGAATAAAATTTATTTTTTTCTAAATTGAGCATTTATTTGTGGGTGCAAAAAACTATGAGGCAAAATCGTTATTTATAAATTTCTCGTGAAGATTTTACTTCATTCTTAGATAAACAATCAAATTTTATTCAAAATATTTTATTGTTATTGATCTTAAAAAAACATGTTGAGGAATGACAATAGGATATCGATTTTTGGGCAAAGCAATCCTATCGGGTGAATCTCTTTGAAGTAAATTGTTTTTTCGCTCGGAATTTCAAATCTCAAACTTGAATTATCTACTGCCTCTGGCAGAGTTCCCATAATTTATAAATGTCCAGTCTTTTTTTACTTCGTTTGTTAAACATTTTGAATTGTTATTTTTGTTTTTCAACATTACAAAGGTACTGATATTACACCGTACATAAACATCCAAAATGCTTTTTTACTTAAGCTTATCTCTCAAGTTAGGTATAAGATAATGTTTAATAGAAATTTATAATATAGTTTTGTGATTTTAATTTTTACGAATAAGATTAAATGAATCAATTGATTTAATAATTTGTGCAGCCATTTTTCTGTGTGTTGCTTCAGTTGGATGTCCATTAGCTACATAACCACCTGCAAAAAAATCGAAATGAGAATAAAATACATCTTCATGTCCATTTAATTTTTCAATATCAACAATTTGCTTTACGTTTTTTTGAATCCATTCAGGGTAAGCTGCTACGCAAAGAATTTTTACACCGGGGTATACTTTACGTACAGTGGATAAAAAATCCATGTATCCTTTCTTAAAAATTTCAGAATTTTTTTCTGAGACAGTAGAATCTTTTCCTTTTAATCCGGATAAGTCATTCAAGCCCAGACAAATAACGACCAGGTTCGGTATCCATTTAGAAAAGTTCCATTTGGGTTCATTTCTTTCCATCAAAGTTCGATCGAAAAAATTAGGCATAGCAAAATCAAAATTTCCCTGCCAATCACAAACCATTCCAATTCCGGATCTACAAGTTGTATTATAATCAGCTTTATAATGCCTTGCAATTATTGGGGCAAAACCTTCATCAATGTTAGTAACCACAAATTTATCTTCCCACGCCATTTCGAGTTTAGTAGCTTCATTTCCTTCTGCAGCGGTAAAAGAATCACCTATGAATTCAATTCTGAGCTTTGGTTTTGAAGGAAGAGGGAAAAGCTTTGCTCCATTATCGAGAAGCAAACCTTCAAAAGAATAAATTTTGCCAAATGAAATATTCCTCTGACTAAATCTTAAAGAATGAATTTTGTCTTCGAGATTATCAGCAAGTAAATAATCAGCTTCGCCATCAATATTGCCATGAAATATTTCATATAATTTTCCATCTATGTACACATTGTAATAATTAATATTGTCGTTAATTCTAACCCCTATGCTTCTTCCGCTAAACTTTGCCAGGATGAAAATACCTGGCCATGAATGCTGTGGATGAAGTGAATCGGACATGTCCCACCGTCCAAAATATTGAATATATGGATTATTTGCATAAATAAATGTTGTGGGATAAATCGTTGGAGTAATCATAAAAATTTGAAAGAAAATGATTATTAAATAACTATACAAACTTTTCATGTTTTTGGTCTCTTTTCAATAATTTGAAAAAATAATTTTTTGTTGCCGTAATTTTGTACTGAACATTTCTTTAAGGGAATTATAAACAAAAAGAAATCTAAAAAATAGACTCCCAAATTATATACCATTATTCTAAAGTTTCTTGAACCTTTTTCTGAGACTGTCTTTTTGCTAAAAGCAATGCGGAAAAGGAATTTATTTTTATATTCTTTAAAGTGGAGTACAAGATTTTATTATCAAAATCATAAGTATTTATAAAGTTGATAAAAAAAAATCTAAAAAATATTTGTCTTTTTGTTAAAATAAATATAAATGAAATACTATTTGTGGTGTGATATTTGTTGAATTTGCTTGGAAATTTTCATTTTAAATAATTTTTGTTATTGTTCTATCTTTTATGGCAGAATATTATGAAAACAAAGTGACGGATTAATTTGTGAATTTTAAATTTTTATTTAAATATTTTCTTGTCTTAATGTTTCGCCTTTTATTTTATGTTAACTCAATTCTAATAAACTAATTTGAGAGATTTTAATGAAACGAATTTTACTCTTACCAATAATTATTTTTACATTTTTTTTAATTCTTCCGGGATGTTCGTCTTTCCTTCTTTCAGAAAAGCCCAATTATGTTGGTGTAAACGGAACGCAGTTCGAGTTTGATGGTAAGCCTTATTATTTTACCGGCACAAATTTGTGGTATGGCTGTTACATAGGTTCTTCTGGTAAAACTGGAGATAGGCAAAGATTAATTAGAGAACTTGATAAACTAAAATTGCTTGGCATAACAAACTTAAGAATTCTTGGGGCATCAGAAGAATCATATATTAAGAATTCATTAAAACCAGCTATTCAAATTAAACCCGGAGTATATGACGAAAATTTACTTGATGGATTAGACTTTCTTCTTTCGGAAATGCACAAGAGGAATATGCACGCGGTAATCTTTTTGAATAATTATTGGGAATGGACTGGAGGGATGGCTCAATACAACGATTGGGCAAATGGCGGAGGAGGTGTTGATCCTGGTTCTTCTAATTATGGTAATTTTATGGATTATTCTGCGTCCTTTTATGGCTATGAAAAAGCAAATGAACTATTTTTAGATTTTGTTTACCATTTAATTACAAGAAAAAATCATTATGACGGTGTTTATTATTATGAAGACCCGACTATAATGGCTTGGCAGCTTGCAAACGAACCACGCCCGGGAAGAAATAGATATTGGGTTGATGAATATTATACCTGGCTTGAAACGACTGCACAATTTATTCATAATATTGATCCAAACCACCTTGTAACAACAGGAAATGAAGGGCTCGCTGGCAGTCTGGGTGATTCTACTATTTATTTAAATGCTCATAAAATTAAATATATCGATTATATGACTATACATTTGTGGCCCAAAAACTGGGGGTGGTTTGATGCTAATAATATCGAGAAAACATATCCTCGTACTGAAAAAAATGCAATCGAATATATTCAGCAACATATTAAGTTTGCGCGTGAGTTGAACAAGCCTTTGGTAATGGAAGAATTTGGTATGCCCAGAGATAGTGAGAAATGCGCTGCTGGCACTCCTACTACGGCAAGAGATAAATATTTTAAGAAAATTCTATGGCTAGTTTATGATAGTGCCTCTTCCGGTGCACCAATAGCAGGGACTAATTTTTGGGGCTGGGGCGGTGAAGGAAGAAGTCAACATCCAGATAATAGATGGCAGCCTGGTGATCCTTTTACGGGTGATCCTCCCCCAGAACCACAAGGACTTAATTCCGTTTTTAATACTGATACTTCTACTATTGCTATACTAAAAAATAATGCTGAACTTATGAATTCTCTGGATAATAAACCTTTGATAAGAAAGCAGCAAAATATTATTGTAAAATAAAATCTTAACTTTAAAATTTTATTTAATCATAATGATTATTATAAAGTCATTTGTCTGCAAATATTGAATTGCAAGCCAAAAAATAAAATAAATTTTAATTCTATCCTTGCGTGTAATGAATATTTAGAGGTAAAATATGAAATTAAGACTTTTATTTTTCTTTTCATTTCTTTTTATAAATGTATTTACTTTCGGTGCGGTCAGAAATTCTTCATCAGTTATAAATTACCAGCTTAATAATAATTGGGAATTTAAACAAACCGATAGTACGAATTGGTTCAAAGCAACCGTTCCTGGATGTGTTCATACAGATTTATTAAATAATAATTTAATTCCAGACCCATTCTACGGAACAAATGAAAAAAAATTACAATGGATTGGAAAGACCGATTGGGATTATCAAACAACATTTGATGTGCCACAAGATATTTTTAATAAGAAAAATATTGATTTGGTTTTTGAAGGCTTAGATACTTATGCAGATGTTTACCTGAACGGTTCATTAATACTTTCTGCAAACAATATGTTTCGAGAATGGATACTCCCTGTTAAACCTTTGCTCAGAGAAACTAATAATAAGATTGTAATTCATTTTAAGAATGTTTTCGAAGTTGATATTCCTAAACTTGAAACTGCTCCTTTTCAACTTCTTGATCAACCAAATAATGACCAATCCGATACGATGCTAGCAATGTATTCCAGAAAGGCTCAGTATGAGTTTGGTTGGGATTGGGGTCCCCGCTTTATTACTTGTGGAATTTGGAGGAACGTCTTTTTAAGAGGATGGGATGAATTTAAAATTGAAAATGTGCAGGTAATTCAAAAAAACGTTTCTGTTAAAAAAGCAGATTTAAATTGTTTCATAAATGTTTCTTCGGATGGCAATAAAAATGTATCCTTTAATGTTGAAGTAGATGGGAAAAAGTATGCAGAAGGAAATTTTTTATTAAAAAAAGGTGCAAATAAAATCCCAATTAATTTTGAAATCTTAAAACCTAATCTTTGGTGGACGAACGGACTCGGTAGCCATTATTTATATAATTTGCATTTTGTTGTTAAAAGTGAAGACGGACAGTTTGACTCTAATTCCCAAAGGATTGGGATTAGGTCTCTTGAAGTGGTAAGGCAAAACGATCAATACGGAGAAAGTTTTTTTGTTAAGCTAAACGGAGTTCCAGTATTTATGAAAGGAGCAAATTATATTCCGCAGGATAATTTTCTGAATCGTGTTAGCCCGGATAGATATAGGCATATAATAAAGTCTGCTGTGGTAGCTCACATGAATATTCTTCGGGTTTGGGGAGGTGGAATATATGAGAATAATAATTTTTATGATCTTTGCGATAGCAATGGCATTCTGGTTTGGCAAGAATTTATGTTCGCGTGTGCAATGTATCCTTCCGATCCGGCTTTTCTTAATAATGTTAAAGAGGAAGCAATTCAAAACGTTATAAGGCTAAGGAATCACCCCTGCATCGCACTTTTTTGTGGAAATAATGAAGATGTTGTTGGATGGTATCAGTGGGGGCAAAAGGAAAAATATCCTAAAAATATTCAAGATGAATTTGAAGGGGACATGCATGAACTTTATCAGGTTTTATTACCTTCTGTAGTAGAGCAATACGATGCTGGTACTTATTATCACTATACGAGTCCTAGTGCAGGGTTCAATAATTTTCCACCATCTGTTGGTGATATTCATTATTGGGGTGTTTGGCATGGCAAGGAGCCTTTTGATACTTTTAATTCTAATATTGCCCGTTTTGTTAGCGAATATGGCTTTCAATCTTATCCAGAAATAAATACGATTAAAAAATTTGCATCACCGCAGGATATGGAGATTCATTCCGACGTAATGCTTTCACATCAGAAATGTTTGGCAGATAATAGAAAAGATAAAGAATACGGTAATCGTCTAATCCAATGGTATATGGAACGGCAGTTTAAGCAACCTTTAAATTTTAGTATGTATGTTTATGTTAGCCAGGTTTTGCAAGCAGAGGGTGACAAAATTGCAATCGAAGCTCATAGAAGAAACATGCCTTTCTGCATGGGTTCAATGTATTGGCAGATTGACGATTGTTGGCCTGTGGCTTCGTGGTCAAGTATTGATTATTATGGCAATTGGAAAGCCCTTCATTATTATGTAAAACGTGCGTATAAAACATTTTTGATTTCAACAGAAATGAAAAATGATTCTTTAAATTTTTATGTTATTTCAGATAGTTTATCTGATATAAAAGCTCAGCTTGAAATTAAATTGTTAAATTTTGGAGGTGATATTTTATTTCGAAAATCCTTTCCAATTGATGTAAAAGCTAACACGAGCTTTAATTATATTCAACTGGGGAAGAATGAATTTGAAAATTTGGACCCATCAAAGATGTTTCTTAAAATTGAGTTAACTTCAAACTTGAAAACTTTGGCTAAAAATTCTTTCTTTTTTTCTCAACCTAAAAATTTGGATTTAGAAAAACCCGATATTAAAGTTACTGCAGTTAAAAATTCTGAAGGATATGAATTAAAGCTTTCTACAAATACTCTTGCGAAAGACGTCTTTCTAAGCTTTGATAAATATGATGGTTTCTTTACTGATAATTATTTTGATTTGATCCCTGGCGAAACTAAAACAATAGAATTTCATACTGGAAAAAATATTGATGATGTAGTAAACAAGCTAAAGGTAATAAGTTTGGTAGATAGTTATTGGTTAAATAAATATTAAAATTAATCTTCAATAAAACAGAGAAGAGAATGAATAAAAAATTATTATTTGCTACAATTGTTTCTGCTTTGGGCAGTTTTCTGTTCGGATTTGATACTGCAGTTATATCGGGAACAACAAAGTTTATTTCTCAATTTTTTAAACTTACCGATACAACATTGGGAATAACAGTTTCCATTGCACTGTGGGGGACGGTGTTGGGCTCGATAGCAGTTGGTAAACCTGGAGATACTTATGGCAGAAAGGTGATGCTTTCTATTTGTGGAATTTTATATTTTATCTCAGCAGTGGGATGCGCTATTGCATCAAGCTGGAATGTTTTGTTGTTCTCCCGGTTTTTAGGAGGGCTTGCAATTGGTGCCGCATCCGTAATGGCGCCGATGTACATTGCCGAAATTTCACCAGGAAGACTAAGGGGAAGATTAGTAGCAGTTGCGCAATTTAATATCGTATTTGGAATTCTTGTTGCTTTCTTTTCTAATTACCTTCTTGTTAGTTTAGGGGAGAATAACTGGCGCTTTATGTTTGGTGTTATGGCAATTCCAGCATCTATATTTTTTATTCTTCTCTTCTTCGTACCCGAAAGTCCACGTTGGTTAGTAAAAAAGGATAAAATTGATGAGGCTCGCTCTGTATTAAATTCAGTTGGAGCCGAGAATGTTGAATCGGAATTAGCAGATATTGTCAAATCATTAAAAGAAGAAATTGGACAAGGAGTAACGAAACTTTTTCAAAAAAAATATAGCTTTGTAATTTTATGTGCCGTATTACTTGCAATATTTAATCAACTTTCCGGCATAAATGTAATTATGTATTATGCTCCTATGATTTTTGAAAAGGCAGGTTCTTCTACAAATTCGGCTATGCTGCAAGCTGTTGCGGTTGGAGTTACAAACATGCTATTTACTATTCTAGCTATGTTTTTTATTGATAAATTTGGTAGAAAGACTTTGTTGTTGATAGGAGCTGTTGGAATGTTCTTTTCTTTAGGAGGTGCAGCTTTACATTACTATGATGAAACTCTGTTTGGAAGCACCGGTGTTGTAATTTTTATAATAGGTTTTATAGCATTTTTTGCATTTTCGCAAGGCGCTGTTATTTGGGTTTTCCTTGCAGAGATTTTTCCAAACAAGGTCAGGTCTAAGGGGCAAGCTCTCGGTTCTTTTACACATTGGATAATGAATGCTATAATTGGTTTAATATTTCCGATTGCTCTTACTAAATTTGGCGGAGGCAATGTCTTTATGTTTTTTTCAGTTATGATGGTCCCATTCTTTTTCTTTGTGTGGAAAATGATGCCGGAAACTAAAGGAAAATCCCTGGAAGAACTTGAAAGAATAGTTGTTAAAGAAGGCTAGTTCTCATCATAAGAATTAAAATAGAAATTTGGGAAAGAAATTTCCGTTTTTGATTTTATCTTAAAGAGATTAGATTAAAATTTTATTTTAATTTTACTGCCTTCGTATTTTATGGCTTTGTCGGGAGTGGTTGTATTTTCATCACCGATGCCATGATGGTCTTTAACAATAACCACATTAATCAACTTGTCCTTTAGCATACCAGGAAATTCACCTTTACGTTTTCCTATTGTCAAGATTTTGTCTTTATCATTCCACGAAAATAATATTGTAGAATAAAGTCCTTTTTCGTAATCATAATTATCACTTTCGTCTTCATACAATTGAAAACTTCCATCTTTCCCCGGATAAATTCTTAATTCAAGAGGGGTTTTTGATTTTTGAGCAGCATATTGGATATTAGTACCCATAGGAATTATCGAACCAGAAGGAATGTAAATTGGAATCATATCAATAGGAGTAGATACAAGAATATTTTTCCCTCCACGCTGAGTTTTACCAGTCCAGAAATTATACCATAAATTATTTTTCGGCAAGTAAACTTCAACTTTATTTGGGTTTTTGTCGAAGTTTGGGGTTATCCAGTTTATTTTCAAATAAGCCGAGTTTTTTCTAAACTGAGAATGGAAAATTCTAAAGTTATATTTTGTGTTTCTCTTAAGAACAATAGAACCTTCAAATTTATTGGTGTCTTTATTATCCCACTTGTCAATAATAAGCTTATTATTGATCCATAGTTTAACACCCGCATCGGTCAAAACAAAAAATTTATATTTCCCGCTTTTTTCTGTTTTAACCATTCCGTTTATCATAAGACTATAACTTGTATCGAGGTTTTGGGGTAAACAACCAATCCAACCAATTTGACTTGCTTCAAATTTTCGGGAAAAAATTAATTCATTGAAATCGGTGCCTTTATAAATTTTTAATTTTGTACCATGCTCTTTCCCATTTTCGGAATAAAAATGTTGTGGTGTAATATCCACGCCCATGTATTGAGAAAGATGATAGATTGGTTTTGTAACAGGAGTTATCATAAGAGAAGGACCAAACATAAACTGGTTGCTAACTGAATATGTATTTTTATCCATTGGGAAGTTCATCACCAGTCCACGCATTATTGTGTAATTATCATTTGTAACTTTCCAAGCTAAGGAATAAATATAAGGCATCAAACGGTACCTTAGTTTATCGAATTTGACAAGAGCATCATAAGCCCAATCACCTTTATTCCCAAACTGCCAAATTTCTCTGGGAATATCTGTACCATGGGAACGAAAGATAGGGCAGAATGTTCCAAACTCAAACCATCTAACATATAATTCTTTGTAAGCATCATCATTAAGAGCGTTTGGGTAATTGAAACTTGTAATAAATCCTCCGATGTCATTTGTCCAATATGGCAGACCAGACATACTGAAATTAATACCTGCCGCAATTTGTGTTTTTAATGTTTGCCAACTTGCAAAAGTGTCACCCGACCAAGTAGCAGCAGCGTATTTTTGTTGTCCTGCAAAAGTGGAGCGAGTTAAAATGAATACTCTTTTTTTGTCGTTCACATTCCTTTGATGATCATATACTCCCTTGGTAGTTTCAAGAGAAAAAGTATTAAGGTAACGTGAATTTGTTCCTAAATAATTTTTACCTGCATCTTTTATAGAAATTTCAGTTATATACCGGTCATCGGTGCATCTAAATTCTGGTTCTGAACCATCCATCCAAAATGCATCTACTCCATTTCTAAATAAACCATTTTCGATATAGTGCCAATAAATTTTTCTTGCATTAGGATTATATGCATCATATACTTTTCCCCCAGACCAGTGATCCTCATTAAATAAAAAATTATTCGATGCCATTTCTTTATAAATTTCAGTTTTAGGACCAAATGCAGGCCAAATCGAAACCATAAGATGTGCATTTAAGTTGTGTAGGCTGTCAATAAACAATTCCGGATGAGGATACCTGATAGAATCCCAAATCATCCCGCTAAAATGTTCCATATCTCCCCAATATTGCCAATCTTGAACAATATTATCGAGCGGAATTTTTCTTTTGCGATACTCACTTACCACTTTGATTAATTCACTGGAAGTTTGGTATCTTTCTTTTGATTGCCAATATCCATAAGCCCACTTACCATAAAGCGGGGCTTTTCCTGTTAATTCTCTGTATCCCGAAATTTCTTCGTCTATTGTTGGTCCGTATATAAAATAATAGTCTATTTGATCAGCAACTTCTGACCAGAAATACATTGTATCTTTTGCTTCATGAAACTTCGTTTTGGAATAATTATCCCACAACAATCCATATCCATTTGTAGAAACTAAAAATGGATTTACAGCTGTTCTATTTGCTTGGACAATTAAAATGTCTTGATTCCGGTAATTCATTATGGGGTCTTCAAACTGACCTAAGCCGTAAAGAGCTTCGTTACCAGAAATTTTATACGCCTGTTTTACATGAAATGTTTTTTCATTTTGAACATTAGCCTGAATAAATGAAGCGGTATCGCATGCTATTGTTTTAAGAATTATTTTATTTTTTTTGTTGCAAAAAGTTATTGCACCATTTTTCTTACTTAATATTATAAGCAAACTGTCCGTAGAAATTTTTATTGATTTGTTATCTTCAAGTTTTTGAAATTTGCTTCCTTCAGTTGCAGGTTGAATAATTAAGCTTTTTATATCGGAAAACTGTTCCCCGGATGATTCTGAAATTCTAACAATGGATGGAGTAATTACTTCAATGCGTATTAAAAGGCTTTTAATCTTGGCTATTATTTCATTGTTACCTTCACTTCCTAATGCATTCATTTGAAGAAGAAAAAATAATACCATTATGGAGTAACCATTTCTTAAATATGTTAACACAGCTGTTCCTGATTGTAATTTATAAAAGAGCCAAAATAACTTGGCTTGATTTTACTACAGTTATCTTCAACAAAAAAGTTTGAACATTTTTGTAAAAAGTATGTTTAAGCAAAGTACAAGCAAAAATTGTACGCAAGAATTAATCTTTCAAATATTTCAAATTACAATAGCCTTCTTAGCATGAACTCATAATTTTAATTATAAATTTTATAATTCATTATCATATTGATAAAAAAAAAGATAATTAAAATTCTAAAATTGTCACACAACTAATTAAAAAAAAAGATAATGCTAATGGCATTATTTGTGAAGTTTAATTAAATAAGTCATTTTATGCAATTCCTGGAAGGTTACAGATTAAACACTGTGTAAGATGAGTTAAACAGGTAATTCTAATTTTTAACTAATCTATAAAACATTATATGCATTTACATATCATAGATATTTCAATAATAGTACTTTACTTAATTGCCAGCATTGTAATTGGGTTTCTCATTTCGCATAGAGCTTCTAAAGACATTAATCATTATTTTCTTGGCGGAAACACAATATCATGGTGGTTTTTAGGAGTATCAAATGCTTCTGGTATGTTTGATATTGCCGGAACGATGTTGCTTGTATATTGGCTTGCCGTTTATGGCTTAAAAAGCATATTTATTCCATGGTTATGGCCGGTTTGGAACCAAGTATTTTTAATGGTTTATCTTTCAGCTTGGCTAAGGCGTTCTAATGTTATGACTGGAGCCGAATGGATAAAGACACGTTTTGGAAGCGGAAAAGGAGCTAATCTTTCTCATATTTCTGTTGTTATTTTTGCACTTATAGGAGTTATAGGATTTCTTTCTTATGGTTTTAAAGGAATTGGTAAATTTGCTGAAGCTTTTTTGCCTCCGCTTGTTACAGACCCTTCTACATTACTTAAATATCCGCAGATAAATGCGAATCTTTATGCCTTAATTCTTATGGCAATTACAACAGTTTATGTTGTTAAGGGCGGAATGTTCAGCGTTGTTATTACTGAAGTAATTCAGTATAGCATTTTAACTATTTCCTCTATTGTTATCGGAATAATTGCAATGGTACACGTTTCACCAGATGCTTTAAATAGCGTTATACCAGCAGGATGGAAAAGTATATTTTTTGGTTGGCATTTGAATTTGGATTGGTCAACAGTGCATTCCGTTGTTTCCTCTAAGGTAACGGCTTTTAATAAATGGATAATTGACGATGGCTACTCTGTGTTCGGTTTATTCTTTGGGATGATGTTGTTCAAAGGAATATTTATTGCGGCTGCTGGACCTGCACCAAATTATGATATGCAACGCGTACTTTCGACACGCAACCCGAAAGATGCTGCCAAAATGAGTTCACTGGTAAATGTTATATTAAATCCTCCAAGATATTTTATGGTTGCTGGTCTAACAATTTTAGCTCTTACTAATTTTAATGCTCTTTATAAAAGTTCTATTACAACTCCGGATTTTGAAACAATTTTACCAGAAGTATTAGCAAATTATATCCCCGTCGGTGTTTTAGGATTTTTAATGGCGGGATTAATCGCCGCTTTTATGAGTAACTTTGCTGCTACTGTTAATGCAGCTCCTGCTTACATTGTAAATGATATTTATAAACGTTATATAAATCCTAATGCAGCACCTAAAAAATATGTGCACATGAGTTATTTAACTTCAATTTTAGTAGTTGTTGTTGGTATTGCGTTTGGATTTTTTATTCAGTCAATAAATCAAGTTGTTTTGTGGATTGTTGCATCGCTTTATGGAGGCTATACTGCTGCAAATGTATTAAAGTGGTATTGGTGGCGCTTTAATGGATATGGTTATTTTTGGGGAATGGTCTCGGGTATTTTAACCTCTCTTGTGCTGCTTTTATTAGATAATTTGGGAGCGATACAATTCCTTCACAATTGGCCCTTGGCTAACAACATTAGCATGAATTCTTTTCCGATTATCTTTTTAGTCTCAATTATTGGCTGCTATGTTGCTACTTATCTAACGCCAGCCGAAAGCGATGAAGTACTTTTGAAGTTTTACACTAACGTCCGCCCCTGGGGCTTTTGGAAGCCAATTAAAGAAAAAGCTTTGAAAGCTAACCCTTCTTTCGTGCCGAATAAAGATTTTAAACGGGATATGTTCAATATTATCATTGGGATTATTTGGCAAACCGCCCTTGTTGCTGCTCCAGTATTTTTAGTTATCAGGGAATGGTTCTCTTTCGTTGTTACTATTGTTATTATGTTAGCTACCTCTTTGATTTTAAAACTTAATTGGTGGAATAAACTTGAAGCCTCCTTCGGGGAAACACCTGATGAAAAAGCTGAAAGGCTAAAGAAAGCACAAATTGAATTAGCTGGAGATCTAAAATGAACAAGACAAAATTTAACGAAAAGGTTAAACAATTATTTCAAAATCATGAAAAACTTATTAAACGTAAAAATGTTCCATTAAAAGATGGGAATGGAATCTTTACAAGATATAAATATCCTGTTGTTACTGCCGAACATACCCCCATATTTTGGAGGTATGATTTAAACTATAATTCAAATCCAAACTTACTCGAAAGAATTGGTGTTAATGCTGCTTTTAATGCCGGTGCAATGGAGTTTGATGGAAAGTTCGTTCTTATGGTTAGAGTTGAAGGCTATGACAGAAAATCTTTCTTTGCCGTTGCCGAATCTCCTAATGGAATTGATAACTTTAAATTCTGGGATTATCCGGTTACAATGCCCGAAGTGCCCGGGAACCCTGATACTAATGTTTACGATATGCGCCTTGTTAAACATGAAGACGGGTGGATATATGGCTTGTTTTGTACCGAAAGAAAAGACCCTGAAGCCCCTCAAAGCGACACTTCAGCCGCAGTTGCTCAATGTGGAATTGCTCGTACTAAAGATCTTAAAAAGTGGGAAAGATTACCAGACCTTAAATCTAATTCTCCTCAGCAAAGAAATGTGGTTCTACATCCCGAATTTATTAACGGTAAATATGCTTTTTATACAAGACCACAGGACGGTTTTATTAGCGCTGGTACCGGCGGTGGAATTGGGTGGGGTTTGTCCGATTCTATCGAAGATGCCAAGATTGATGAAGAATTAATTATTGATGACCGCCAATATCATACTATCAAAGAAGTAAAAAATGGTTTAGGACCCGCTCCTATCAAAACAGAAAAAGGCTGGCTGCAATTGGCTCATGGCGTGCGTAATACTGCCGCCGGCTTGCGCTATGTTTTATACATGTTTTTGACCGATTTAAAAGACCCTCACAATGTTATTGCCCAACCGGGTGGATATTTTATTGCTCCTATGGGCGAGGAAAGAATCGGTGATGTTTCTAATGTCGTTTTTAGTAACGGATGGATTAAAAAGAACAATGGCGAGATACTCATTTATTATGCCTCCTCCGATACAAGAATGCACGTTGCTAAATCAAATGTAGATGTTCTTCTTGATTATGTTCTAAATACCCCACCAGATGGGCTTAGGAGCGCTGCAAGTGTTGAGCAAAGGAAAGAACTTATTTCGAAAAATTTGAGAATAATGGGAAAAAATAAAAAATAATATTTGCCTTCTCATAAGGACCTCTTCCTGTGCTATGCATCCAAAAATGTGCATAGCATTTTTTTATTTTGATACTAGTATTTACATAATCTTTATTTCCATTCCTTATTAAAAGACCCGCTTTTAATAGCGGGTCTTTCTTAGTGACTGCTTTTATCCTCCTACTACTTTGTTCTCAATTGGTGCTTCTTTCTTTGACTTTTTCGCAATAATAGATTCATCAAAATAATTATCAACCTTTTCCGGGTTGTCTGCATATATAAGAAGCAAGGTTAATAGGTTTTTATATAATTGTAAACCAAGCGCATTACGCTTCTCATCCGCATTCGAAATTTCATCTTTTACCCTTCCTATTTTTTGTAGTTGTGCCTGTCTTAGCAAAGTGTATGTATTAAACTTCTCGTTTGCTTCGGTTAACATATTTGCATCAAATGCATCCTTATGTAATTCTAAGGCATTTATAAATCTTTTAAATACTACATCGGCATCTTTCATACTTACTTTTGAATATTCATTTAACCCGAGTGGAAAAAATTCCTCATAAATTGGTGTGCCCTTATGAAATTTATCTGCAATTACTCCATGCTTAATTGAAATGAAAGATTTCAAGTCCTTAAATGCTTGTTTTACGCTTATTGTTTTTCCTTCCTTTTGAGATTTTTCTGTTGCACTTAAATCAATTGATGATTTCCAATCATTAAAAAGGTTTTCGGTTTGAGAAATCATAGTATTAAAAATTGTTGTTATTGTAGTTCCAAATAAAATATCTGTTGTAGCTGGAATATTTGCCTTTAATCTTTCAATATGTATGGCTGCATATTTACTAAAATTTCCATTACTTGTTCTTGTAGATAAGAAGGGATTGTTTACATGGTTTGCAATCATTTTTAACCTCTATAATTTATTGTTAAAATCTATTTTTTAATGATTTAATTGTCTTTTTTCTCTTAATAACACCTTTTTTCTTTCATCCCTTAACTTTGTATTATATAAAAACTTAGGTTTTTCATATATACATCATCTTGGAGGTTAGTAAAACTTAGAATTTCTTTATATACATTTACTTGAATTTCATTAAAACGTAAATTTTTATTGCCTACATCGTTATGTATAATATTAAAACTCAAATTTTAGCTATATACATCATCTTGTATTAAGATAAAACTCAAGTTTTTCTTATATACATCACTTTGAATAATAATTAAACTTAATTTTTACTTGAACTCATCTTAGTGAGTATATATTAAATTTGATTTTTATCGCATTTCAAGTATATGTATAACCCTAAAAACAGAAAATTATCTCAATTCCTAAGGCAACTGTGGTTAGTTTTGTCGATTAGTTTGAAATGAAGGAAATTGATGGTTAAAAAATCAGAGTTATTCTTTATTAAAAGCCAAGTGTAAAGGTTACCTTTTATTTTTAAGCTATTTTCAAGCTTTTTTCTGTGAAGCTTATTCCATGATTTTAATAATGAAATGTTAGTTTGATATTTTTCAAATACAGAAATGTTATCTTTGTCATAAGAAAGGTAATCACAATAATGGTTAAAACAATCCGAATCAAATTGTAGGGATAAGTTATAAGGGATTTTGTCATTATTGAAGTAAAAGATGTTTCCCAAAAGTGTAAGATTTAGGAAAGGGGGAAAGAAGAGCATCAGTATAAAGCAATATTTTAAGATTGATCTAACCATGCATCCGTTTCAAATTTAACGAAATAAAATTGCGAAAAATTTAGCTAAAAAACAAAATAAAAATGATTATTTGCAGCTAACGTAGCACAGAATAAAATTCTGTGCTACGGAAAATCAAATTACTTCAAAAGGATCATCTTTTTAGTTTGAACAAAATTGCCAGCTCTAAGAGTGTAAAAATAAATTCCGCTTGCAAGTTTATCGGCATTAAAACTAACCGAATAACTACCCGCACTTTGTTTTTCATTAACTAAAGTTTTAACCTCTCTACCAAGAATATCATATATTTTTAATGTGACAAGATTATTGCCCGCAAGTTGCCCCGAAGCAATGGTATAATTAATTGTAGTAGAAGGATTAAATGGGTTAGGATAATTTTGGGATAAAGAAAAACTCAAAGGAACCGGTATGGAAGTATTTATTGAAGTGATTATACTTGTAGGAACAGCTAAATAATCCAGATACATCCAGCCCCAATACATTTGCATTTGAACAGTGTTATTGCCATGAATAAGATTTGCATTAATTGTTTTTACAAGCCAGCTACTAGTAGAGCCGTCAAAAACGAGAGTATCTGCACGCACTCCATTAATGTTAATATATTGGCTTTTAGGAGAAGCATAATTTAATTTATAGCCAAATGAAATTGGATAGCTACCGGCTGCAGAATTATTTATAAATTGCCATGTAACAGTGGTATTTGTATCATTGGTAGCAATATCAAGAAATTTACCGCCACTGGCAGTTGGATCAGATTTAACGGTAATACCTGTACCATGTATAGATGCTGTTTCTGCTTCTAAATTAGTCATCGCAGAATTACTAAAAGAAATTTGAATGGGAGTAGAAATTTCTTGCTGAGATAAATTATTTTCGGCAATAGCAGAAAGGGAATAATTACCTGGAATAATATTCTTCCAAATAAAAGTATAGAATAAAGTATCTGAAGATGTTTTAGAAGCAGAAGTCATTTCACCCAAGGCGCTATCTCCGGCAAAAAACTTAACGTAAGCAATTTTAGAATTTGTATCCACAACAGCAGCAGTAATTGAAAGCTGAGTGGTGTCCAAGAAAGTTGAATTATTTTTGGGTGAAGTTAAAGCAACCGAAGGATAAAATGTTCCAGGAATAAAGACATCTTGTGCATAATTCTTCTTCATATATTGTAAAGTAGCCCAGGTATCATTGGCTGCATTTGTGCCATTATTGGGAGTGTTGGGGAAGTCAGTCCAAGACCATGCTAAAGCGCCAGCATAGCCATAAGAATAAAGAGTAGGGAAGAGAGTATTATCTGGCGAACCATCGGTTGTATTCATATAAAATTCTGCAACAACAGTCGGCTTAGTTAAACCCCAGGTAGCAAAATTATGAGTGAATGGGGACAATAAAGTAGAACCATAGCTGTAATAATGCACGCAATAAAAGTCTAAAGTGCCAGCAGAATCACCACCTGCACTAATCAAACGATCGTCTCGATAAAGATTAGTATTAGTAGTTGCAGCAATCCTATTTAAGTAATCCTGCATTTGTTGTGTTGTAAGATTCATTCTGTGAGCAATATTAAAACCATTTGTAATATTTTGCAGTTGCTGTGGAGATAAAGGACTTGCAGATTCTTTTGCAATTGGATTAACATCCGTTAAAGTTTGGAAGCTTCCTGGTCCAGTTGTAACAAGAGCATTTTTATCAGTTCTATGAATAGCGCCAGCAATAAGATTAGTAAACTTCTGAATTGCGGAAGCCGGGACGGTTGGATCGGCAGAATAATAATTTGTGCCGGTAGTCATTCCGTTTGGTTCATTACATACTTCCCAAGCAATTATAGCAGAATCACCTTTAACAGAATCCACCATCGGAATTAAAGCATTTCGAATAAAAGCATTAGTATAGGCAGTATCGGTCAACATTTTAATATTAGCATGAAGGCGTGCTGAATCAAGCTCGGTTGTTCTTAACATATCAAAGGACCACAAGCATAAAATAACGCCAACATGATAATGGTCGGCTATGGAAAGTATTTGTTTTAGATTTTGTATAGCAACAGCACCGGGTCCATTTACCAATCCAGTGTTTTTATCATAGGAAGGAGTTTGAGACCCGTTAGTAAAAAGCCAAAGCCTCATAGCATTTCCGCCGTTGTTTCTAATTGTTTGGAACTCAGTGCGAAATTGGTCTAAGTTAGGTGGATTGGGACCAAGGTCAGCAGCGAAGTTAACCCAAGCCGCATTTATTCCACTTAAAAATAAATTGCTGCCATGATAATTTATTCTATTTTGTGCTTTAACAGAATATTGAAACGCAAAAAGAAGAAATACAAAAGCTGCTGCAAAGTAAAACAAGCCAGCAAAATTAGGGGTAAATAATTTTCTCATATCTTTCTCTAAATATATTTTAATGTAATTCTGTAATTATTTTTAATTTTAACATAAATTGATCAATTTTATAAAAAATAAACTTTCCAGTTAATACGAATATATTTCATTTAATTTCAATCCAGAAATATGTTTAGTAATCTCTTTGCAGATTAATAAATTGCATGGGATAATTTGAGCAACCACATAAAAACAGTTCAATTTAATTTTAATACAAAAAGATGTAAAAAAAGATTTATGAATTTATAAAGTATAAATTATTTATTAGGTTAATCTGTTCAAGCTTTTCCAATGATTTATAAACTCATTAAATCGATTAACATTTTGAATAAATCCTTCGTTATTTAATTTTAATTTTGAATCATCAAGAGAGAGCATAGTAATGCAATTCATAATAGCTCTACCGGTATGGTAAACGCATTTCCAAATATGTCCCTTTGGACCAGTTTTAAAATGAGGTTCTCTATCTAAGCCGCCTTCAAACCAATCACCATTTTCATAATCGATTAAAAAGTTTTTAACATAGTTCCATTGTTTTAGGAAGTATTCGAAATAAACTTTTTCTTCAGGGAAAATTTTAAACATCATAAGTAAAATGTTAAGAGCTTCTGCTTGTGCCCACCAATTTTTAGTAGGTTGAATAACAGTACAATCAGAATCGCCCTTAAAATAATAAGCAGCGTCAACAAAGCCGCCGTTTTGATTATCCCATCCATATTTAATAGCATGATCGACCATTTTTTTTGCGACAGACAATGTTTTAGTATCATTTTTTAGTCCTAAAGCATGAGATGCTTCTAACATTAAAAATGCAGTTTCATAATTATGACCGAAGGAAACATGATCCAGGCGGTAATTATTTTCTCTAATTTCTTTAGGTGCATCTTTAAAGGAAATGGGTGTCCAATCGTTTTCAAAGAATAAATTCATGTAACCTTCAGGAGTAGTAATAACATCGCGAATCAAAGTTAAAAGTCCGCTAAGTTGATTTTTAAGTTTTTCATCTTTCCAGACATTAAACAGTTCGGTATAAGCTTCGAGCAAATGGATAGAAGAGTTTTGATCTTTATAACCAAGTTCAACGTCGTCATAAGCTTTAGTTTTGTAGGAACTATTTTTATCGAAAGGTACACCTTCGGGAGAGATGAACTGAAAATAGCCTTTATATTTTGGGTCGAAAGAGTGATCTTCAATCCAATTAAAAGCTTCTTTAGCAAAATCAAGAACTTCATTGTTTTTAGTTAAGTCATAAAGTGCAGCTAATCCATAAATAGCGAAAGCATTTCCATAGGTTCTTTTTTCATTATTAAAACCGAGATAATCCGAGAAGCCGCCCTTATAATCCCTCATTTGAAAAAAGCCACCGTATTTCTGATCCCACATAAAGTTTTTAAGAAAGGGGAAGCCGTGTTTTGCAGCATCGGCATAAACATTATCATTAAAAAACATAGCAGCCTTTGCAGCAGCCCAAACATAACGTGCTTGAGTAACAATCATTTTTGTTTGCACTGGCTCTATTTCCCAATTATAAGTAATATTTGTAAAATAACCGCCGTATTCTTTGTCAACTGCAAGAGGATACCATTTATCTAATAAATTTTTGCGGACGTGTTCTAACATTTCATTTAAGACCATTTGAATACTTTGTTTTTCATCAAAACTACTTTTTTGAAGCGACATAACTTTCCTTAATTTTTATTCATTTCGAGCTATTAAATTGAATTTGAGAAGGCAAATAACGTGCTAATATTTTTATTGAAAATGAAAGTGAAATAGGAATAAAATTTTTACTTTTTGATATAATTTTATTAAAATGATAATGATTTCCCCTAGTTTAAAAAAGTATTTTTTAATTAAATAATATTATCTATCGCTTTATCTTGTTAGGACTTCTTCGTCTTGCTAATGATTTGAAGAGTTTATTGCTTTGGAATAAAAAAGTTTATAGCGGCATAATCTTTGAATATTTAAGGTTAAATTTTTGTACATTTATTTTAGCAATTCATTTAACCGGGAAGATATATGAAAAGAACACTACTGTTTGTCCTTCAGATTTTAATTGCAATATTTTTTATTCAATGTGGAACAATAAGCCAATTTAACAATTTTGTTACCGCAAAACATGATAAACTGATGGATGGGAACAAAGAGCTAAGATTTGTTTCGTACAACGTACCTAATATGCTTTACATAGAAGACTATTTCCCATTTGAAGCCTCAAGCCCATGGCGCTTGCCAACGGAGTTTGAAATTAGAGATGCAATGAAAGCAATAAAAATGGACGGCGGTAAGGTTGTCAGAATTTATACATTATCGGTTCGTCGAGCTGGCGAATCAAAAAACATTGTACGTTATGTAGAAGGTCCCGGCAAATTTAATGAAAAGGCTTTTAGAGCTTTAGATAAAGTTCTTCAAATTGCAAATGAAGAAGGCGTAAGATTAATTATTCCCTTTGTTGATAATTGGTGGTGGTGGGGCGGTAGAGCTGAATATGCAGCCTTCAGAGGAAAAACTGCTGATGATTTTTGGACAGATCCACAATTAATTTCGGATTTTGAAAAGACAATTAAATTTGTGCTCAACCGGAAAAACACTTATACTGGAGTTTTATATAAGAACGACAAAGCAGTTCTTGGTTGGGAAACTGGCAACGAGCTTGAAGCTCCTTTCTCTTGGCAAGATACTATTGCTTCTTACATAAAAAGTATCGATAAAAATCATTTAGTGCTTGAAGGAACTCATGAACAAGTTTTATCCGAACAGGAAGTTGATAATCCACACTTTGACGTTTTGTCTACGCATTATTACTCACCGATTCAAATAGCAATTCCTGATGTCTTAAAAAACCGGAAATTAACCGAAGGAAAGAAGCCTTATTTTGTAGGGGAATTCGGATACAGCAATCCAAAAGATGTAAAAACAATTGTGGATACAGCAATCAATAACGGTTTAGCTGGAATAATGATTTGGAGTATGAGAGGACATGCAAGAAGCGGTGGCTTTTATCAGCATGGCGAAGCATACGCAGGTTCGTATAGGTTCCCAGGATTTCCGTCCGGCGAATTTTATCACGAAAAAGAGATTGTTGATTTTATGAGGCAAAGTGCTTACAAAATTGACAGCTTACCCGAACCACCGCTGCCGATTCCTGATCCTCCAAATCTTTTAGATATTAAAGATGTTTATGATATTTCATGGCAAGGCTCAACTGGCGCTTCTTTTTATTCAATTGAGAGAAGAAATTCCGGATCAGATCAGTGGAATTTAATTGTTGACAGTGTTAGTGATGCCGATGTCGTCTTTCGTCCATTGTTTGATGATACTACGGCACAATTAGACAGTAGCTATTATTACAGGGTTATTGCTAAAAATAGTTCCGGTGCTTCTGCTCCTTCAAATGAAGTTGGACCTGTTGATGTTACTTATAAAAAATTTATTGACGAACTTGCTGATTCTTCAAAAATTTTAACAATGACCGGAGATCTTCAATTTCTTAAAAATCAAGATTTATATAAAGCCAAGGAAGATGACAGCAGACTTAAAGGCTCGAAAGATGCATTTATTATTTATCAAGTTCCACAATCTATTGATTCAATTAGAGTAGAAGTATTCTTAATTAATAGCCAATGCGGACTAGACTTTTTTGCATCCGATTCATTAAATAATTTTAAACCTCTGGCTGCAAAGATGGAAACTTTTCCTCCTTATAAAAATTTTTATGGTTTCTATAACCCTGCTGTTTATACTTGCGAGGAATTTCCTCCAAATAGCAAATTTTTGGAAATAAAATTTAATGATTCTTCCGAACTCAGTAGAGTAGAAATTATTTATTCAAAAATTGAAAAACCAGATCCAAATATAATTACTGTTCAATAATTGATGCTTTTGTAATTGTGTTTCCTCAAAGAAATCAGTTTCATTATTGATTTCATCGGTTTTTGAAATGAAGTTAAGCAGAAAAATATTTTTGTAAGAAGTCATCATTGATGAATAAATTTAAGCTCTATTTAATTAAGACGGAATATATATAGTCGAAATTATCCGTTATTATTTTGGTTTTTTTTATTATAAAATAAAGGGATTTTGTATGAAACTTTTTGTTTTGATTTTTTTCTTTTTTGCAACGACGGAATTCTTATTCCCTCAAAACATGCAAAGTTCAAAAAAAGTAATTGTTGAAATGCCGGCTTTATTTTCGGATAATATGGTGCTTCAGCAAAAAGCTAAAGTACCTTTCTGGGGAAAAGCACAACCAGGTGAAATGGTCATTATTAAAGCCAGTTGGGGAGAAACAGTAAAAACTAAAGTAAATAATGACGGCACTTGGATGACCAAAGTCAAAACTATAAAAGCTGGTGGACCTTATACCGTAAGTTTAGTTATTGGAGATTCTTCAATTTCATATCACAACGTCATGCTTGGGGAAGTTTGGTTATGCTCTGGACAGTCTAACATGGAAATACCCCTTGAAGGATGGCCGCCGGAAAATCCAATAAATAATTCCGCCGAAGAAATTAAAAATGCAAATTATCCAAACATTAGGTTGTTTACTGTTGCAAGAGCTGTTTCAAGTAAACCAGAATTTAATTGTGTCGGAAGCTGGAGTGAGTGCAATCCAAGAACAGTTGCTAAGTTTAGTGCAGTAGCATATTTTTTTGGAAGAAAATTGTATAAAGAATTAAATGTTCCAATAGGTTTGGTTGTTTCAGTGTGGGGTGGGACAAAAATACAACCATGGATAAGTGGAAAATATCTTGACAGTTTGGATGAATATAAATCTTTAGTTGAAAAAATTTCTCAGGCAAAGGATGAAGTTGATAAACTAAACGAATGGATTCATAGCCATCATTTTATTGATATCAGTGGAAAAGCACCTGAAGTTCAATGGGAAAATTTAGATTTCGGTGATAGCCTTTGCGCAAAACCAAATTTTAACGATAGCGCTTGGCGAAAAATGAAATTGCCGGTTTATTGGGAATCAACTGAAGTAGGAAATTTTGATGGTGCAGTTTGGTTTAGAAAAAAAATTGATGTTCCCAAAGGCTGGCTAAATAAAGCACTTGTCCTTGAATTAGGTCCGGTTGATGACATGGATAGGACTTATGTAAACGGTACATTGGTAGGTGCTACTGAAGAAGTTGGTTTTTGGCAAAAGCCCAGAGTTTATGAGGTGCCAGCTAATTTGATAACCGATACGGTACTAACAATAGCAGTTAGGGTTATTGACAACCAAGGCGGCGGAGGAATTTGGGGTAATAATGTCAAAATGCAGATTCATCCTAAGGGAAGTGAAGAAAACATTTCACTTGCCGGTGAGTGGAAGTATCTTCCCGTTGCAGAATATATTAATGAAAAATTTTATGTTTATAATATAAATAACCAGGAATTTTATTCGCGTCCAAAAGCTGCCATTGATATTGGTCCAAACACTCCAACAATGCTTTTTAACGGAATGATAGCACCCCTTATTCCTTATTATATAAAAGGTGTTATTTGGTATCAAGGGGAATCCAATTCTGATGAGCCGAATGATTACAATAATTATAAAACTTATTTTTCAATGATGATTAATAATTGGAGATCGGACTGGATGGAAGGTGACTTCCCATTTTATTTTGTCCAAATTGCTCCGTGGAATTATGGGGACAACTCGAGGTCTTATGTAGTGCGGGATGCCCAATTTCAGACTTACTTATCGGTTCCAAATACTGGTATTGTTGTTACTTTAGATATAAGCAGCCTTTCTACAATTCATCCGCCGGACAAGCTGGATGTAGGGAAGAGACTTGCTTTATGGGCTCTTGCAAAAAATTATGGTAAAAAAGTATTTTATTCTGGTCCTCTTTACAAAGCAATGGAAATTAAAGGAGACAAAATTATTTTATCCTTCGAACACTCTGATAAAGGGCTTGTGTTGAAAGATATTAATGGTGATACTAATTTTATCATTTCGGGTCCGGATCAAAAATTTGTTAAAGCTAAAGCTAAAGTTGATGGTAAAAAATTAATTGTTTTTAGCGATGAAATAAAGGATCCAGTTGCAGTTAGATATACCTGGAGTAATAATGCAGAAGCTACTTTGTTTAATAAAGAAGGGCTTCCTTCTCCTACTTTTAAAACAGATAATTGGAGCGATATAAAATAACGTGATTAATTTTTTGTAAAGTTTAAGATGATTTGCTATTAAATTTTATCTAACAATGAATAATTTTTTAGTAAAAAATAGAAGGGAAATTTTCGTGATAAAAATTTATTTTATTTTGTTTTTTTTATGTCTCTCTTTTTTTAATTATAGTCAGCAAAAGCCTGAGGAAATTATTACAATAAAAGAATCACATAACAAACTGGATATTTATTATGGAGGTAAAATTAGGCTTGAAGGCGGTCATATCATTTTACAATCTAAAAATATTTTAATAAAAAAAATAACGGAAGAAAACAATGTTTTCTCTTTTCTTACTTCATCAAGACCAATAAATGTTTCCGTTAAATCAAATTCAAACTCGCCGGTTATTTGTTTTTTCCTTTCACCGAATGGTAATGAGAGCAAAAATGGGAAAGATTTTCTTGGGATATTTTTTGATAAAATTCCCGGGTTTGAAAAAGGTATGACTCTTTGGCGTTATGGTCCTTGGAACTCATGGTCTAAACCAGAAAGGATTGAGCATATAATGCAGATGAAAGCTTGGGATGTTCAATTTTTCTATTGGCAATATTCTGATGGAATGTTTGGAGCAGCAATGCCGCTTTCGGGGAAAGGTTACCGAACGACACTTGGGCAGGAAAATGGTTTATTCGGATCAAAGTCTGTTAGCTATTTTAATAAAATGAACGAAGAGAATATTCCACAAATAGCTGTTGGATTTGGAAAGGATCCTTATAAACTTTTTGCTGAACTTTATAAAGAAGGTTTAACTTCAATTGGAAAAGAAGATGATTTAATTTTAGGCAAAAGCTTCCCAAAAATTTTTGATTCGATTGGTTGGTGCAGTTGGAATGCTTCTAACGAAGGAAAAAATTTAAATGATAGTTTGTTAATTAATTCCGCAAAAAATTTTGTTGACGCTAAATTTCCTGTTAAGTGGTTTTTAATAGATGATGGATGGTTTGATAATACAGAATCTAAATTAAATTCATTTTATCCCGATAAGAAAAAATTTCCAAATGGTTTTTCTCCAATTATAAAGAAGTTAAAAGAAGAATTTGGAATTAATAATGTTGGCATTTGGAGCACTTTGAACGGATACTGGCAGGGAATAAATCCTAATTCTGAGCTGGGTAGGGAATTTAAGAAAGACTTGTTTTCGTGGAAAGAAAAAATAAGACCTGATTTGAGAAATTCTAAGATGCGGGATTGTTATTTTATAAAACCCGACTCAAGACTACTTAATAAATTTTATGATGATTTTTATAGTTACTTAAAGGAGCAGGGATGTTCTTTTGTAAAAATAGATAATCAGCTTGTTACGGAAAGAATGGCTGTAGATAATTTCCCGATATTTAAAGGCTCGGAAAAATATCATGAGGCTATAAATTCTGCGGTTGCCAAATTTTTTGACAATACAATAATAAACTGTATGGATATGACTCCCGAAGCTTATTTAAATTTTGGTAACACTTCTGTTGCTCGGGCTGAAGATGATTATTATCCAGCTTACGATACCACTCAATCTTACGATTTTGTAATTCAAAAAGCTTCAGACCAAATCATGCAGGCTTCTTTCAATTCACTTTATTTTTCTCAAATGGTTTTTCCAGATTTAGACATGTTTGAATCCATTAGTCCAAGTGCTGCTTTTCATGCTTTTACGCATGCCATTGGTAATGGTCCAATTTACATTACTGACAAAGTTAATGAGCATAATTTCAAAGTATTGGAGCCTCTGGTTTATAGTGACGGAAAAATTCTGAGAGCAGATAAACCTTTGCTTCCTATGGTTAGGAGTTTATTTCAAAAAGTTGGAGAACCGTTTCAGGCTTTTTCTATGGATGGAGACGTTGCTTTAGTTGGTACATGGGAAACGGCAAAAAAAGATAGCATAGTTGGTCGCTTTAGACCAAATGAAATACCTTCGCTTTATCAAAAGCAATTTGCAGTTTATGAATACTTTTCTAAAGAATATCGTCTTTACGATAGGGATGAAACAATTCCTTATAAACTTTACGAAAGGGCACCTTATAAATTGTTTTATTTAGTTCCGACCTCTCACGGATGCGCCATTTTTGGGCTTGTAAATAAATATAATGCACCGGCGGCAGTGTTAAACTCAAGCATTTCTATAAATGAAGTTACTGCAACAATCTACGAAGGAGGTACTTTTGCTGCATATACCAGAAGAAAACCTGCTTCAGTTTTGGTTAATGGAAAAGAGCATGCTTTCAACTACTTCAATGGTTTATTAACAATTGATATTTCGGTTGATGAAACTCCTAAGCCAGTTAATATTGATATTAAATTATAAAAATAAATAGGTACTTTTATGAAAAAGAAAGTGTACTCTAACTATCGTCTTAAGCTTAACAAGATGATAATTCTATTTCTTATTTTTTTGTTTTCATCTTTTTTGTTTGCTCAAAAATTTGACAAATTAGCACTGACTCCTCCTATGGGCTGGAATAGCTGGAATAAATTTGGCAGAAATATAAATGAAAAAGTTATCCGTGATATGGCAGATGCTATGGTTACCTCGGGTATGAAAGATGCTGGTTATATTTATATTAATCTTGATGATTGCTGGCAGGGGAAACGAGATAGCCTTGGGTTTATTCATCCTGATTCTGCTAAATTCCCTTCTGGAATGAAAGCACTTGCGGACTATATTCATTCAAAAGGTCTGAAGATTGGCATTTATTCTGATGCCGGTTGGCAAACTTGCGGCGGTTTTCCCGGCAGTAGAGGTTATGAGTTTCAAGATGCGCTTACTTATGCAAAGTGGGGGATTGATTACTTAAAATATGATTGGTGCAACACCGAAGGCTTAAATGCTGAAGGAGCATATTTAACTATGAACCACGCTCTTTATGCTGCGGGAAGACCAATTGTTTTTAGTATTTGTGAATGGGGAAACAGTAAACCGTGGCTGTGGGCTAAAAATATAGGTAACCTCTGGCGCACTACTGGCGATATTACTGCATGCTTCGATTGCAAAGAAGATCACGGTACGTGGTATTCTTGGGGAGTAATGTACATTCTTGATATGCAAAATGGCTTAAGGCAGTATGCCGGTCCTGGGCATTGGAATGACCCTGATATGCTTGAAGTTGGTAATGGTATGTCTACAAACGAAGACCGTGCTCATTTTTCAATGTGGTGTATGCTTGCTGCACCCCTAATTGCAGGAAACGATTTAAGCAGCATGACCAAAGCAACCAAAGATATTTTGACCAATAAAGATGTTATTGCTGTTGATCAAGATTCCCTCGGAATTGAAGGGTTAAAATATTCGGCAAACGACAGTGTTGAAGTTTGGTTCAAACCGCTTGAAAAAGGGGATTGGGCGGTATGCTTCTTAAATCGTAGCATCGAACCAAAGAAGGTTTCTTTCAATTGGAAAAAAGAAGCCGTCAATGATTCTGTTTCGGGAAGGGATACACAATTTGATAGAATTAATTACAAACTTTTTAATCTTTGGACAAAAAAAGAAGCCGGAACTACTGACAAAATTTTAAATGCTGAAATACCCGCTCACGATGTGTTGATGTTTAGGCTTATTAAACAATAAAGTGTTGTAAAAATAAATTGATTAGAAGTGATTGTTCACTTTTAAATTTTTTAGGAGGATGAATTGAGAATTGTTTCAGTTATTATACTTATTTTAATTTCATCATTTACCTTTGCACAGAAAAATTATAGGAATACCGCTGAAGGTGTTATTGTCTCAGTAAAAGATTCGGTTAAAAATGGAGCTAAGCTTATTCGAATTGAACCTGTAACAGAAAAAATTTTTCGTATCAGCGCTGTTTCTTCCGAGGTATTTCCGAATTCCAATAGTTTAATTATTCAAAAAAAATTTTTCCCTAAAGTGAATTTTTTAGTACAAGAAAATAGTGACACTCTTGTTATAAAAACTTCTGCTTTAAGTGCTAGGGTTTCGTTAAAATCAGGCGGAATTATCTTTTGTGATTCGACCGGTAATCCAATTTTATCCGAACTTAAAGGAGGAGGTAGGTCGATTGAGCCTGTTACACTTGAGAACGAGCATTTATTCAGAATTCACCAACAATTTGAGTCTCCTTCTAATGAAGCCTTTTATGGTTTGGGTCAGCAGCAGGAAGGTATTTTTAATTACAAAGATGAAGATGTAGATCTTTATCAGTATAACACAAAAATTTCAATTCCATTTGTTATCTCAAATAGAAACTATGGAATTTTATGGGATAATTATTCGCGTTCTAAATTTGGTGATATACGGGATTACGATTCTTTGTCATGCCTAAAACTTTTTGATTCTGATGGTAAAGAAGGGAGCCTTTCCGCAAAGTATTTTAACACGAAAGATGATTCAAAAATTTTTCTTTCAAGAAATGAATCGCAGATCGATTATGAATTTATTCCTTTACTTAAAAATTTGCCATCGGGGTTTTCTTTAGAAAATGGTAAAGCCGAATGGAATGGTTCGATTGAACCAGTTAAAAACGGACGTTATAAATTTAGATTATACTCATCGGGCTTTTGTAAATTATGGATAGACGACAAATTAATTGTTGATAGGTGGCGTCAATCCTGGAATGCTTTCGTTTATCTTTTTAATCTTGATTTGAAAATTGGGCACAAATATCCCATCCGTATTGAATGGATTCCAGATGGAAGTCAGGCGTTTATTTCTTTAAAAGTTAAAACGCCTTTACCGGAAGAAGAACAAGATAGACTGTCTCTTTATTCAGAATATGGTAAGCAGATTGATTATTATTTTATTACCGGTAAAAACATGGATGAAGTTATAAGCGGCTACAGACAGCTTACAGGCAAAGCAGAAATTCCTCCAAAGTGGGCTTTTGGCTTTTGGCAAAGCAGGGAAAGATATAAAACTCAGAATGAGTTACTTCAAGTTGCTCGAGAATACCGAAAACTAAAAATTCCTTTCGATAATATTGTTCAAGATTGGTTTTACTGGAAAGAAGAGCAATGGGGAAGTCAAAGTTTTGATTCTTCGCGATACCCAAATCCAAAATCCATGGTGGATGAACTTCATAATATGCTTCATGAGCACTTTATGATCTCGGTTTGGCCCAAATTTTATGAGGGCATAAAAAATTTCAATTTGATGAATGAAAAAGGTTTTCTCTATCAGGGTAACTTAAAATTGAAAAATAAAGATTGGGTAGGACCCGGATATCTTTCAACCTTTTATGATGCATATAATTCTGCTGCAAGAAAATTATTCTGGAAAATGATTGATAAAAATCTTTATCCAATTGGAATTGATGCCTGGTGGTTAGATGCTTCCGAACCAGATATATGTTCCAATTTACCGATGGATACAAGGAAATATTTAATGGACCCAACCGCTTTAGGACCGGGAGCAGAATATTTTAATGCCTATTCGCTTGAAAATTCCCGAGCGATTTATGAAGGTCAAATGGCTGTAAATCCTAATAAACGCGTTTTCATTTTAACAAGATCAGCCTTTGCTGGGCAGCAACGTTATGATGCAGCTGTATGGAGCGGAGATATTGCTTCTACCTGGCAAGATATGAAGGGGCAAATCCCTGCTGGGCTTAATTATTCAATGTCTGGATTGCCTTATTGGACTTTTGACATAGGCGGTTTTGCTGTTCCAAATAAGTTTATTGATGCTAATGGTGAAAATCTTGCCGAGTGGAGCGAGTTACTTACAAGATGGTATGAGTTTGGTGCTTTTTGTCCTCTTTACCGTTCACATGGGCAATATCCGTATCGCGAAATTTTTAATGTTTCTCCCGAAGGTAGTGCTGATTATAACGCAATGGTCGGTGTTACAAAATTGCGGTATAGATTAATGCCTTATATTTATTCGTTAGCGGGACTTGTTTACCTTAAAGATTATACAATAATGCGTGCCTTGATTATGGATTTTAGCAATGACGAAAAAGTCGAAAATATTTCTGACGAGTATATGTTTGGTCCTGCTTTGCTGGTTGCCCCGGTTACAAAATTTAAAGCGCGTACAAAAGATGTTTATCTTCCTGCTGGATACGGCTGGTTTGATCTTTATACCGGTAAATTTTATGAAGGAGGGAAAACTATAAAAGTTGAATCTCCTATTGATAAAATTCCTTTATTTATAAAAGAAGGTTCTATAATTCCTGTAGGAAAGGAAATTCAGTATGCGGAACAAGAGCAGAATACCGATCTTACGCTTTATATATATAAAGGTAAAGACGCTTCATTCATTCTTTATGAAGATGAAAATGAAAACAATAATTATAAAAATGGGAAATATGTAATGATTGCTATGAACTATAATGAGAGTACTGGTAAATTGACAATTGATGCACCTAAAGGAGTGTATAAAGGAATGCCATCAAAGAGAAAATTCAGAATTGTTTGGATAGATAAAAATAATCCAGTGCCGTTTTTAAGCAAAATTCCTAATGAGCAAGTTGTTGATTATTTAAATAAGAAATTGATTCTAACAGAAATAAAATAATTCATAAAAAATTTGTCATCCTTATGAGAAGAATTTTATCACCAAATTAAAGCTTTATTAAAATGAAAGGGAATTTTATGAAAAAGAATTTTGCGGTGTTATTTTTTTTACTTTTCATCATATCATCCATTTTTTCTCAGGCAACAATGCCACAAGAAAAATATCAAGAATGGTGGAATGAAAGTTTTCCCGGTGCACCTTTAAATGCCAAAAATGAAAAGCTTTTACCACAAATATCAGTCAAGGGAAATAAGTTTGTAAATTCAAAGGGCGATACTGTTGTTTTTAAAGGGATTTCAATTTCGGACCCAGATAAAATTGATCATCAAGGTGCATGGCATAAAAATCTTTTTGATAAATTAAAACAATTGGATGTAATGGTTGTAAGAATTCCTGTGCATCCAATTGCATGGAGGGAAAGAGGAGTTGTAAATTATTTGAAGCTTCTCGATCAAGCAGTTGAATGGTGCACCGAAGACAGTATTTATATAGACATCGACTGGCATTCAATAGGAAATCTGGGCGAAAATCTTTATCAAGATCCAATGTATGTTACTTCGAAAACTGAAACATTTAATTTTTGGAGAACCATTGCTCGCCATTATGCCGGAAATAATACTGTGGCTTTTTATGAACTTTTTAATGAACCGACTCTTTACCGGGGGCAGCTTGGTACGATGACATGGGATGAATGGAAAAATATTAATGAACATTTAATCTTTTTAATAAGAGCTTATGATGCTAAAGGTGTTCCGTTGGTTGCTGGGTTCGACTGGGCTTATGATTTAACTCCACTGCAATATGATCCAATAAATGCTGATGGAATTGCTTATGTTGTGCATCCATATCCTCATAAACGTACCCCGCCGTATGTTCCTAAATGGGAAGAGGATTTTGGATTTGCTGCAAATACTTACCCTGTTATAGCTACTGAAATAGGATTTACTCTTCCAGATAGTGCAGCAAATTATAATTATGGTAAAACAATAATTAATTATTTTAAGGATAAAGGTATAAGCTGGATATGGTGGGTGTTCGATCCGCAATGGTATCCCAATGCTATTAAATCATGGAAGACTTTTCAGCTGACGAACGACGGGAAATTTTTTGAGAAAGCTATTAAAGGACAGATTGATGCAGTTAATGAATTGCAAGTAAAATAAAAAATGAAAATAATAAAAGTAATTAGTGTGGAGGATTTTGATGTATTTAGCTGATGAAAACAGATATAATATTATGAAGTATAATCGCTGCGGCTTAAGCGGTGTTTTACTGCCAAAAGTTTCTCTTGGTTTATGGCATAATTTCGGAGGTGTTGATGTTTTAGAAAATTCGCGCGCGATGGCAAAACATGCTTTTGATTTGGGAATAACACATTTTGATCTTGCAAATAATTATGGACCTCCTTATGGCTCTGCTGAAGAAACTATGGGTTATATTCTTAAAAACGATTTTTCTTCTTACCGCGATGAACTTATTATTTCTACAAAAGCTGGATATGATATGTGGCAAGGTCCCTATGGAAACTGGGGTTCCAGAAAATATTTAATTGCCAGCCTTGATCAAAGCCTTAAAAGAATGGGACTGAATTATGTAGATATTTTTTATCACCATCGCCCCGATCCAAATACTCCTCTTGAAGAAACCATGGGTGCGCTCTGCGATATTGTTAAAAGCGGTAAAGCTCTTTACGTGGGAATTTCTAATTATTCTGCAGAATTAACCAAAAGAGCTTCTAGTATTTTAAAATCATTAGGGATTCACTGCCTAATTCATCAACCCAAATACAGTATGTTTGAAAGGTGGATTGAAGATGGTTTGTTAAATGTCCTCGAAGAAGAAGGCATTGGATGTATTGTCTTTTCACCTTTGGCTCAAGGGATGTTGACTGATAAATATCTGAACGGAATTCCTCCCGAATCTCGCGCTGCAAAACAAACTGGCTTTTTAAAACCAGAACAAATTACATCTGAAAAAATTGAGAAAGTAAAAAAACTAAACGAAATAGCTAAAATGCGAAATCAAAATATTGCACAAATGGCTCTTGCTTGGGTTCTGCGCTACAAACAAATAACTTCTGCTCTAATTGGCGCAAGCAAAGTTGAGCAAATTGATGATGCCGTGAAAGCAATTGAGAATTTAAACTTTTCACAAGATGAATTAAAGCAAATTGATCAAATTCTTGCTGGGTAATCTTACCATCTAATAAAATTGGACCTTCAAAACAAATAGAATATGATGCTAAAGGAATTATTTATAGTTTATGTACAAAAAAAATATTCGAAATTTTTCGGAATTATTTTTGTCATATTATTTTTAATTTTTTCATCCCCATTTAGTTTTGCTACTAGTAACATTGATAGCCTTGTTAACAATGCTATAGAAATTTCTTTAGTTCATTTGGTCAACAGTGTAAACGAAGTTGGCGATACGACTCTTTTTCCGACTTATGGTACAAAAGATTTAAAGTGGCAGTTAAAACCAGCAACAGAATGGACTGCGGGATTTTACCCTGGTTGTCTTTGGTACGCTTACAAATTGAGTGGCGATAAACGCTTCAAAAATTGGGCTGAACAATGGACTAACTCTTTAGAATATGAAAAAAATGATACTACCACACATGACCTTGGTTTTAAGTTTATGAGTTCCTTCGGTAATGGAATTAAATTTGACAAAGCTCTTGCAAATGGTAGTTATAAAAAAATAATTCTTCAATCTGCTAATACTCTTGCTAACAGATATAATTCTAAAATTAAATGTCTTAGTTCTAATTGGGACATGAAGCCTGTAAATAATTCTTATCCCGTAATTATAGATATTATGATGAATCTTGAACTTTTATTTTGGGCTTCAGAAAACGGAGATTCCGCAAAGCTTGCTGATTATGCAAGAAATCATGCCGAAGTTACTGCACGCGATTTTATTCGCCCAGATGGAAGTACGTATCATATTGTTCGATATGATAAATCTACTGGTAAAGTAATCAATAAAGGAACACTTCAGGGCGCTGGCGATGAAACTACTTGGGCTCGTGGACAGGCATGGGGCATTTATGGTTTTACCGTTGCCTATCGATACACAAAAGAAAAACAATTTCTTCACGATGCTATAAAATTATCTGATTATTTTTTTAAGCATCTTCCGCCTGATAATATTGCACCATGGGATTTCCAATCTAATATCCAATTTCGTGATGTTTCTGCCTCATGCATAGTTGCTTCTGCTTTATTCGAACTCATTAAGTATATAAAAAATGATTCTCTAAAAAATTTTTATAAATCTAAAGCGGAAGCAATGTTAAAATCTCTTTGCTGCGCTCCTTATTTTACTGGTAAAAAAAATACTAATTGCCTGCTTGATCATTCAGTTCAGTTTCTTCCGATTAATAGCAACGTGGATGTCCCTTCAATTTTTGCTGATTATTTTTTCCTCGAAACTATTTATCGCTACCAACATTGGAAAATTAAATAATATTTTTTATGGATCTTTTATGAAAAAAATATTTTTATTGTTACTGCTTGTTTTCATTTCTCTATTTACTCTTAAAGCACAGGTGTATGAGAATAAAATAACAATTGATGCTTCTGACCAGGAATATAAAATTAATAAAAATATTTATGGTCAGTTTGCAGAGCACTTAGGACATCTTATCTATGGTGGGATTTGGGTAGGAGCAAATTCATCAATACCAAATATTGATGGAATTAGAAAAGATGTGGTTGAAGCTTTAAAAAAACTAAAAGTTCCAATACTTCGCTGGCCAGGCGGATGCTTTGCCGATGAATATCATTGGATGAATGGAATAGGATTACGCGATAAAAGACCCAAAATGATCAACACAAATTGGGGTGGTGTTACCGAAGATAACAGTTTTGGTACGCATGAATTTTTGGAGCTTTGTAAATTAATCGGATGTGAACCCTATTTTACGGGCAACATTGGAAGCGGTACGGTTCAAGAGCTTTCTCAATGGGTCGAATATGTTAACTCCGATAATGTCAGCCCTATGACTGAATTACGGAAGAAAAATGGACGAGAAAAATCGTGGGGAGTTAAATTCTGGGGAATCGGAAATGAAAGCTGGGGATGCGGTGGAGATATGACACCAGAATATTATGCAGATCAAGTTCGAAGGTATGGAAGTTTTATGAAAAATTACGGCAGCAATGTTTTATATAAAATTGCCTGCGGTCCAAATGGTGATGATTATAATTGGACTACCGTCTTAATGAAAAACGCTGCCCTTTATTTTGACGGTTTGTCTTTGCACTATTATTCTTTTGCAAATCAAAAAACCGCCACTGATTTTGATGAAAAAGGCTGGTTCGGTATTATGAAAAAAACTCTGAAAATGGACGAGCTGATTACTAAACATTCTGCCATAATGGATAAATATGATCCTGGCAAAAGAATTGCGCTTGTCGTTGATGAGTGGGGAACTTGGTACAAAGTTGAACCCGGCACTAATCCCGGTTTTCTTTTTCAGCAAAATACTTTGCGCGATGCAGTAGCCGCTGCATGCAATTTGAATATTTTTAATAATCACTGCGACCGTGTAAGAATGGCAAATATAGCACAAGTTGTAAACGTACTTCAGGCAATGATACTTACTAAAGGTGATAAGATGATTCTTACTCCGACTTATTATGTATTCGATTTGTTCAAAGTTCATCAAGATGGAATGATGGTGCCTGCTAAAGTAAACTCTGGTTATTATATTTTTAAAGGTGACACATTGCCTGCAATAAATTGTTCAGCTTCGATTGATAGCACCGGGAAAATGCATATTTCGATCTGCAATATAGATCCCGATGCTTCCGAAAATACAGAGTTAAATTTAGAAAATTTTAATGCCGGTAAAATTACCGGTAAAATTTTAACTGCCGATAGAATGAATGCTCATAATACTTTTGAAAATCCAAATGAAATAAAGCCTGTAGACTTTTCAAACTTTGCTTTGGCAGGCAATAATCTGAAAGTAGATATGCCGCCTATGTCGGTAGTTGTTCTTGAATTAAGTGGAACTGTAAAAATGAAGCCGCCCGTTGAATTAGAAAATCCGGAACGTGGGCTAAATTTTAACTATTATGAAGGCAGGTGGGAAGCTCTGCCTGTCTTTTCAAGCCTTTCTCCCAAATTATCAGGCGTAAGAGATAGTTTTATTTTGCCCAAAGAAGTTAGAGATGAAAATTTTGCTTTAAGATATGAAGGTTATATCAAAATACCAGAAGACGGACTATATACTTTCTTTACCACTTCAGATGATGGTTCTTCACTTTTAATTGACGGAAGAGCAATTGTAAATAACGACGGGCAGCATGCACCGCAAGAAAGATCTGGAAGTATTGTTTTAAGAACCGGCTATCATAAAATTGAATTAACATTTTTTCAAGCGGCGGGAGGAATGGAACTCAGTGCCAGTGTTGAAGGTCCACATTTGAAAAAGCATACTATCCCTGCCAGCATGCTTTTCCACAACAAATAATATCAGGAAGAAACTATGAAAAATATATTAATGTTTTTTCCCTTAATTTTATTTTTTACAACTACTGCACTCAAAAGTGAAACTTATAACATAATAAATTTTGGTGCGGTAGCTGACGGAAAAACTATTAATACACTGGCAATTCAAAAAGCAATTAATAAATGTAGACAAAATGGTGGCGGAACAGTTTTAATTCCCTCAGGTACTTTTATTAGCGGTACGATTCAGTTGTTTAGCAATATTGATCTTCATCTAGAAAAAGGTGCAATATTAAAAGGAAGCAATAAAGTTTCTGATTATTACTTAAATGGTAAGAAACTGGGATTAATTTATACAGAGAATTCTGATAACATTTCGATTAGCGGAGAAGGTAATATTGATGGAAATGGCGATGCGTTTATGAATTTAATCCAAGCAAAAGTTTTTGATTCAGTTAGTACAAAATATACCAGGCAAAAAAATCATTTTCGCGAAGTTCTCAAAGGATTAGGTGATGGCCCGTTAGTCCCCCTTGATAGACCGTTTCAAATGATTATTTTTTCTAACTGTAAAAATGTTACTTTCAAAAATGTCCTGGTTACGAATTCGCCTTTCTGGACAATTCATTTTGCTGATTGTGATGGTGTTATAGTTTCTGGTGTAAGAGTGTGGAATAATCTATTAGTTCCTAACAATGATGGAATCGATTTAACCTCGTGCAGTAATGTACAAATTTCAGACTGCGACATTCGCACCGGTGATGATGCTTTTGCAATTACTGGTTATGCTTATCATTTTGATCTGCCAGGCTATAAAAATATCAAGCATGTTTCAGAAAATATAACAATTACTAATTGCTATCTTGTATCTCGGTCGAGTGCTATTCGGGTTGGAGGCTGGGATCAAAATGATATGCAAAATTATACTTTTAACAATATAATAATTGATAGTTCAAACCGGGGAATAAATCTTTGCCTTCGAGATCAAGGCTCAATTAAAGATATGATTTTTTCTAATATCATTATTCATACAAGGATGTACACTGGCGACTGGTGGGGAAACGGCGAGCCGATTCATATTTCGGCAATTAGGGGTAAAGATTCTGTAAAACTTGGTACAATTGAAGGTATTAAATTTACCAATATCATTGCAAAAGGTGAATCTGGGATTTTATTGTATTGTTCTAACGAAAGTGAAGTTAAAGATATTTCGTTCAATGATATTTCCTTTACTTTGAATGAAAGCAAATTAAATTCCGTTTGTGGAGGTAATTTTGATTTGCGCCCTACCACCGACCCGAAGTTTGCAATATTTAGTCATAATATCTCCGCTTTTTATGCCGAAAATGTTAAGAATATTAAAATCCAGAATTTTGATTTGAAATGGGGCGATGTTAAAGAAAATTATTTTACAAATGGAATTGAGTTTAAGAATTTTAAAAATATTTCTGTAGATAGATATAATGGTGAGCCGGCACCAAATGATAATACTTCTGCAGCAATTTTTCTAAAGGATGGAAAGGAATTTCGAATAACAAATTCTTTTATCACTAAACCAGGCAAAAAATTTTTAATAAAGGAAAATGTTAAATGAATAACGTTGAAGCCCTAAATTTATTTTCTCCTCAATAATTCAGTACTCAGATTCTTCGACGAATGAAACATGGTTACAACTAAATTTTGTTAAAGGTATTTATGTTAAAAAAAAATGATGTTATCGGTATTATTCTATTTATTGTCGGTCTTGCTCTAAATATTTATGGTCAAGCTAAGATAATGAGTTCAAAATTAATAATTAATAAAGAAGGCTATTACGAAATGCAGGGGCTTAACGTAATGATGTTTGATGATTTTTATCCGGAAGGTCATCAGGGCGGGCTAACTATTGTTCAATTCGGAAAGCGTGTTGCTGCGAATGGTGATGTAAGAATTGATCCAACGCCAGGGCAGTGGTCTCCCGTGCCAAAAGTTGGCGAAAGAATTGTCGACAGAAAAAACGGCACAATAAAAGTAACTTTGTGGTATCCAGATTCAAGCAAAGATAGAAAAGGATTTAACCCCATAATTTATCCGGATTTGAAATTCAAATACTCAATCAGAACAGAAGCTGACGGGCATAGTATTAAATTAATTGTTGATCTTGAAAAACCATTGCCTGACAAATGGGCTGGTAAAGTGGGATTCAATTTGGAACTATTTCCCGGACAATTTTTTGGTGAGCATTATTTTATGGACGGAAAGCCGGGCATTTTCCCACGCCAGGCAAATGGTCCCGTTAAATATGATGGCGAAGGAAATCTTCAAGCTGAACCGCTGGCAGAAGGGAAAGAGTTAATTGTTGCCCCCGGCACTAAATACAAAGAAATTAAATTTGTAAGCAAAAAAGGTGAGCTTCAATTGCTTGATGGCAGAGATTTATATAACAACGGATGGTTTGTTTTACGTTCAACAATTCCTGCCGGAGTTACCAATAATGCGGTTGAATGGCTGATTTCACCTAAGACTGATACAACGTGGAGATATACACCTGTTATTCAAGTTTCACAAGTTGGTTACCATCCTAAACAAGTTAAGTTTGCTGTTATAGAACTTGATAAGCTAACTGATAATTATGAGCCAATTAAGCTTATAAAAATTGAACCAGATTCACAAAAAGTTGTTAAAGAAGAAATTAATCCTAAACCATGGGGAAATTTTTTAAGATATAAATACTTGCGTTTTGATTTTAGCGATATAAAAAAACAAGGACTTTATAAAATTAAATATGGTAATGTTGAGTCAAATCAGTTTGAAATTGCAAATGATGTTTTTGCAAATAATGTATGGCAGCCGACTCTTGAATATTTCCTTCCGATTCAAATGTGTCACATGAAAGTTGAAGATCGTTACAGAGTTTGGCATGGGCTATGCCACATGGACGACGCAACGATGGCTCCTATAAATCAGGATCATTTTGATGGATATGAGCAAGGTCCTTCAACTTTAACTAAATTTAAATCTGGCGAACATGTTCCTGGTTTAAATATTGGCGGATGGCATGATGCTGGAGATTACGATTTGAGAATTGAGTCTCAAGCAGAAACTGTTTACAAACTTGGTTTAGCTTATGAATTCTTCAAAAATAATTATGACCAAACTTCAATAAATCAAACAACAAGATTGGTTCAGATGCACAAGCCAGATGGAAAACCAGATTTACTTCAACAAATGGAACACGGCTTACTTTCAATTATTGGTGGTTATGAATCTTTAGGAAGGTTGTACAGAGGTATTCAGGAAGCTACTCTTCATCAGTATACACTCTTGGGTGAAGCCGCAAACGCTACGGACAACTTTGTTTATAAACCTGGTGGAAAAGATCCAATACTTCATCTTCCTTTGCCTCAAGACGACAGAATGGTTTTTACAGAAATTAACCCTGAGCGTGAACTTTACACTGCTCAAGTTCTTGCAGCTGCTTATAGAATGATGATTAATTTTAATCCACAACTTGCCAATAAATGCTTAAAGATTTCAGAAGAGATATTTAAAAATAATTCCTCTGGTCCATTACAATATAAATTAAATGCCGCTGCCGAACTATATCTAACTACTTCCCAAAATCAATATAAAAATATTTTATTGGCTAATAAGGATTATATAACAAAAAATATAATGGACTTCAGCATTGTTATTGGTAGAGTTGTAAATAAAATAGCCGACAAAGATTTTTCTTCTTCTATAGATTCGGCGGTTAAAAATGAATTTGAAAAAATATCAGAACTGCAAAAAGAAAACCCTTACGGAGTTCCTTATAAACCATATATTTGGGGTGCAGGATGGGGCATCCAGGCTTTTGGCGTTGACCAACTTTTTTTGCATCTTGGATTTCCAAAGATATTTGGTTCCGAATATTTGTTCAATGCACTTAATTTTATTCTCGGGTGTCATCCCGGCGAGAATACCTCATCTTTTGTTTCGGGTGTGGGAGTAAAATCTTTAACTGTTGCTTATGGATTTAACCGAGCCGATTGGACTTACATCCCCGGTGGTGTCTGTAGCGGAACTGCTCTTATTCGTCCCGACTTACCTGAGCTAAAAGTTTGGCCTTACTTCTGGCAGCAAACTGAATATGTTATGGGCGGTGGTGCTACAGATTTTATGCTGCTTGCAATGGCTGCGGATTATTTGTTTAATAAATAATGTTAAGCAAAGTCTTTAATTAAATTGGCGAATCTTAAGTTGAAATTGTTTATGCTTAATATTTGAAAATCATTTTTTTAATAATTATGAAAAATAAAATTATTGCTGTTTTTTTTATCGGCTTAATTTTTATTTCAATTACACGTGCACAATTTATTGATAATTTTGATAGCAAAGAGATTGTTCGTGATTCTACCAGAATGAATGGATGGAATTTTCTTACAGGCGAGGGCACTGCTAAGATGGATTTTACTGAATCTGGAGAAGGATTTGCTACAATAAATATAGATGCGACAAAAGACAAACTCAGCATCTGGTGGGCAATAATTAAAAGATGCGTCTCAAAAAATTTTGATTTGAGTATGCTTAAAAAATCAGATTATGCTATTAGGGTTGAATCGAGAATTCGAATCTATAATGCACCAAAGAGTATCAATCTTTCACTTAATACTCAGCGGACTAAAAACTTTCATAACGATTTTATGGAATTTGATATTCACGTTAATTCTAAATGGCATACTGTTAGTTTGACTTTACCACACTTCGATGCTGTTCCCGGTGATACGATTTATGCTCAACTTGCTTTGATGGATTGGGGCTTAAAAAAGTATCAGGTTGATGTTGATTACTTTAAAGTGGATATTGTTAATATTGATTCGGCTCTGCCAGATATCGGTGTCCAGGTTCCATATCATCCTCCAATAGAAAATGTTGAAACTTTTACCGACCATTTGCCAGTTTAGCAAGATGCAATTGTGGAAATGAATTTTACTGATATGAATTTTAATAATTGGTGTTCTGAGGAAAGTTCCAGAAGAACAATGCTCTTAACAATAAGTGGAAGCCAATTTGTTATTTTGAAATGGGAATTGAGTAAGTATGCAGGTAAGAAAGTTAAAGATTCCGGACTTTTGGAACTAACTACATATTTACTTCAGCGTTCGCCGGTATATTCAAAAGATTTTGGGATGATAAATATTATCGAAAGTTTAGGAGGAAACCCAAATTGGGATCAAGAAAACGTTACGTTGGAAAAATTTTGTAATGGTCTGCCTTTGGATAGCGTCTTGAATTCTCAAATGATAATTGATGTTGAAGTAAATGAAAACCAAAATGGTAAAAACTTCATTACAATTTCAAATCCGGTTTTACAAAGGATGATTGATGGAAAAACTTTAGGAATTGCTATTCGACCGCTTGGAGCTGTAGTAGCATCTTTCTAATCCTCAGAAAATAATATTGATTCAGTTAAGGCAAAGCGTCGTTTTAATTTTGAAGGTGGTACATCGAATAAAGAATAATTTTTTGAAACTTTTATAAATGAGGTAAAACCATGAAAATTTCTTTTATCATTTTTGAATCATTTGGATGGACTTTCCAATTATCCATTTTAATTATTTCAGCAACTATAATATTTGTAGCTGGAATTGTAAATGCACAGCCTTTAGATTTAACTGGAAAAACTGATGTTGGTAATGTTAAAATACCTGGTTCGGTGTTTTATGATTCTTCAAACAACACTTATCATATTACAGGCAGCGGTGAAAACATGTGGGCGAATGAAGACGCATTTTTTTATAACTGGCGCAAAGCAGAAGGAGATTTGAAATTAAAAGCTGATGTTTCGTGGGTTGGTAAAGGGAAACAACCTCATCGCAAAGCTGGCTGGATGATTCGTGAGGGGCTTTCGAATGATGCGCCTTATGTTGATGCTGTTGTGCATGGTGTTGGTCTTATTTGTCTCCAATATCGTAAAACGAAAGGAGGAATTACAGAAGAAATTCAGTGCCCAATTTCTGCACCAGCTTCTTTACTTTTAGAAAGAGACGGAAACCAATTTACTTTGACAATAACTAAAAACGGAGAGTTGCATCCTGTAGGAACAATTTCCGTTGATCTACCAGATAGTGTTTACGCTGGTCTTGCAGTTTGTTCTCATGATTCAACTGTATCAGAAACTGCTATATTTTCAAATGTTGAATTCAATCAATTTGGAATTGTTCAAGCTGAACAAAGAATTTTAGAAAGTACTCTTGAAATTATTGATGTAGAATCCGGAGTTCGCAGCATTGTAAGAAGGACAAAGGAACATTTTGAAGCACCTAATTGGAGCCGCGACGGAAAGACTTTGTTATACAATATGGATGGAAAGCTTTATTCAATTTCTGTTGGTGGCGGAACTCCAAAATTAATTAACACCCACTTTGCGGATAAGTGCAATAATGATCATGGATTTTCACCAGATGGAAAAGAAATTGCCATAAGCGATCAAAGTAAGGATGGAAAATCAAGGATTTATATTTTGCCCGCTAAAGGTGGAGTGCCAAAGCTTATTACAGAATTTGCTCCATCATACTGGCATGGTTGGTCTCCAGACGGAAAGAAGCTTGCCTACTGTGCCGAACGAAATGGGGAGTTTGACGTTTATACAATTCCAGTTGAAGGCGGAACCGAAACCCGTTTGACTAATACCCCAGGGCTTGATGATGGACCAGATTATTCACCGGATGGTAAATTTATTTATTTTAATTCCATTAGAACCGGTCAAATGAAAATCTGGCGGATGAATTCTGATGGCTCAAATCAAATTCAAATTACTCCGAATGATGAATACGGTGATTGGTTTGCACATCCTTCTCCCGATGGAAAATGGATCGTTTTTGTTTCATACGATAAAAATGTAGAAGGGCATCCAGCGAACAAAGATGTTGTAATAAGGCTTATGCCAACTTCTAAAGGTGAGCCGAAAATTATTGCGTTTCTTTTTGGCGGACAGGGAACAATGAACGTTCCATCCTGGTCGCCCGATAGTAAAAAAATTGCTTTTGTTAGTTATAGACTTGTGGCTCAGTAAATTGAATATTAGTGCCAGCAAAGAATGCTCGGCTAAATTAATTGACTTTATTTTATTTAAAGGAAAGTGAAATGGCAAACATAAAATATTCAAGAAGAAATTTTCTAAAGTTAGCGGGAATGGGTACAGCAGCCCTAACTTTGCCTGGGTTTGACTTTTTTTCAAACTTAAAATATGAAGCTAAAATCGGACTTCAACTTTACACGATACGCAAGGCTATCGAAAATGATTTTGATAACGCTGTCAGAAAAGTTGCCGATATAGGTTATCTTGGGATTGAAACTTATGCGTTGCCAGAAAACGTTACCCTCGAACATGCAGCAAAGGTTTTTAATCAAGTAGGATTAAAAATTTTTAGCATGCACTCGGAATTACCTGTTGGTGCCGATAGAGATAAAGCTTTAAGAATGGCAGACGCTTATAAATGTAATACTATTGTTTACCACGGCTGGCCTGAAGGTGATAAATATAAAAATGAAGATAATCTTAAACACACTGCCGAAGTTTATGATGAAATAGCCGACTTTCTTAAATCAAAAGGATTAAAATTTGGGCTTCATAATCATTGGTGGGAATTTGAAAAAAACGATGATGGAATTTATCCAGCATATTATCTTCTTAAACATCTCAACAAAGATATTTTCTTTGAGATTGATACGTACTGGGCTAAGGTTGCCGGACAAGACCCCGTAAAAATTCTTAAAGACTTTGGCAAACGTGCTCCATTTCTTCATATTAAAGATGGTCCCGCCGTTAAAGGAGAAAAAGGTTACAATCAGGTTCCTGTTGGCGATGGTTCTATGAATTTTCCGGCTATTGTTAAAGCTGGCGGAGACAATATTAAATGGATGATTGTCGAGTTTGACGAATATGATAAGAATATTTTTGATGGAGTTAAAAAAAGTTATTTTTACCTTACTAAAAATCATCTTGCCAAAGGCAAAGTGTAATTGATAAAGTTATGAATTAAGAATTAAGGAGAAAAAAATGAAAGTACTTTTTATTGGTGGAACAGGAAATATTAGCTTATCCGTTAGTAAACTTTGTGTTGAAAATGGAATTGAATTATTTTTATTAAACCGCGGAAGCAGAGATGTAACAGTACCCGGAGCAAAAACAATATTAGGCGACATTTCAAAGCCGGAACAATTAACTTCTGAATTGAATAAACATACCTGGGACTGTGTTGTAAACTGGATTGTATTTACTGAAGATGAAATTGAAAGAGATATTAATTTATTTCGAGGAAAAACAAAGCAATATATTTTTATCAGTTCTGCTTCTGTTTATCAAAAGCCACCTTCATATCCAGTTATTACTGAATCTACTCCACTTTTCAATCCTTATTGGGATTATTCAAGAAACAAAATTGCTTGTGAAGAAAGATTAAACCGTGCTTATCGCGATGAAAAATTTCCTATTACAATTGTTCGTCCCTCTCATACTTATGATTCCGTTATTCCGGTTGCGCTTGGCGGTTGGACTGAATACAACATCATCGACCGTATGAAGAAAGGGCAGAAAATAATTGTCCACGGTGATGGCTCTTCTCTTTGGACTCTTACTCATGCGGAAGATTTTGCTAAAGGCTTTGTTGGGTTAATTGGTCATCAGCAAGCTATTGGTCATGCTTTTCATATTACTTCTGATGAAATACTTACTTGGGATCAGATATATCAAGCTGTGGCAGCGGCAGCAGGTGTTGAAGCTAATATTATTCACATCTCATCGGACTTTATTGTTCAATGTGAGCCATCTTTAACTGGAAATCTTTTAGGAGATAAATCCCATAGTGCTATTTTTGATAATACTAAGATTAAAACTTTCGTTCCGGGTTTCAAGGCTGTTATACCTTTTAGCCAAGGTATTAGAAGAACTTTAGAATGGTTTGAAGCCGACCCAGCAAGGCAAATAATAAACAAAGAGACTAATGACATGATGGATAGAATAATCCGGTTGTACGAAAGAGAAAATTATTAGTCTAAAAAATGTTAAAGTTTAAGAATGAAAAATATTTTTAAATAATATTTAGGTTGGATGTTTAGTAATATCATGAGGTAGAATATGAAATTTTTTTTTAGAAAGGGACTAGTATTCTTTTCAATTTTATTTTTGATTGCTTTTCTTTTTTCGTTCAGCTTTAGTTCAAGTTCTAAAAAATCAACTAAAGAGGAATTATCGTCAAGTGAAGAGCCGTTAGTAACAAATAAGGACAGCCTAATTTCAGAATTACATAGAACTCTTGATGGAGAATTTTATTTATTTTATCCTCTTTGCATAGATACAGTTTATGGTGGTTATTTTAGCGATGCAAATTATAAATGGGAATTATCGGGGCTTCAAAATAAAATGATAGTAACTCAGGCAAGACATGTTTGGTCTAATGCAAATGCCTCTATATTTTTTAGGACCAAAGAGCCATATTTTAAATATGCTGAGCATGGATTCAAATTCCTAAAAAATATTATGTGGGATAAAAAATACGGTGGCTTTTATAATCTTGTAGACCGAAAAGGAATTCCAATTAAAGAAAACGGAGCTTTGATTAAACAGGCTTACGGAGATGCATTTGCAATTTATGGGCTTGCGGCATATTACAAAGCTTTTGGTGATACATCCGCGCTTGCACTTGCAAAGAAAACCTTCTTTTGGTTAGACAAGCACAGTTATGATCCAAAATATGGTGGATATTTTCAGTTTATGAAACAAGACGGCACACCATATAAGAATGGTTTTATGGGTGTTCCCCCAAAAGACCAGAATAGTTCCATACATATTCTTGAATGTCTTACCGAACTTTATGGTGTCTGGAAAAACCCGTTGCTTAAAGAGAGATTGAATTCTTTGCTTCTCATTGTACGCGATAAAATGATAAAAGATAAAGATTATTTGCAATTGTTTTTTAACCGTGATCTTACGCCGGTTTCTTATCGTGATTCAAGTGAAGAAAGCAGAAATAAAAATATTGAGCTTGACCATATTTCATTTGGACATAATGTTGAAACTGCTTATTTAATGTTAGAAGCATCTAATGCACTTGGGATAAAGGATAATTCTGAAACCATTGCGGTTGGAAAAAGCATGGATGACTTTGCCTTAGAAAATGGCTGGGATAAACAACACGGAGGAATTTACGATGGAGGTTATCTTTTCAAAGGAGAAGACAGCGTTAAGATAATTATGAATAAGAAGGAATGGTGGTCGCAAGTGGAAGCGTTAAATTCTTTCTTACTGATGTCGCGGTTATTTCCAAATGATAAGATGAATTATTATGAAAAATTTCTTATTCAATGGAATTATATTAAAAAATATCTTCTCGATCATAAATATGGAGGATTCTTTTGGGATAGTATAGATACAGCTCCGCAAGCTGAATTTTCTCCCAAGTCATCAATTTGGAAATGCAATTATCATACTTCAAGAGCTTTAATAAACTGCATTGAAAGGCTTAATGAAAAGTAATTTTTCTTTTTTAATCAATATTAATTTTAGATATGAGTTTGCAGAAGCATGTGTTAAAATGGCAAAAATAAAATGCTTTTGTGAGGAAAAAATAATGTTAATATTTTTGAGGTAATTTCTTTATTCGGGAAGTAGTTTTTGATATTTAATTGAGTGAAGCAATAAGTCGAGCTTGTTACCAGGTTATTGGCAGAAGAATGAAATTTAAGATACAAAGAGAAAAATAATATCAATAATGAGTTGATATGGAGTAATACGCTTATTAATGTGCATTCAGAGTGCATTGACAGTGTATTCAGAGTGCATTCAGAAGTTGTCTATAGGGTTCAAGGAGGAAATGTAAAGAAGAGGTTTTTTATTAAATAATTGTTAAGAAACTCAACCAGTTAGAAGCGTTCAGTATTTAGCCTGCAATTAGGCTTTATTTATAAACTAAATGATCAAATGGTGAAACTAAACCTCCGTCAATTGAACTCATACTGCCATAATAATAAGAAACGATTATAACCGAATCGGGGTCGTCAACAGTAATTCTATTATCAAGATTTAATAGAACTGTTGTGCTGTCATTCGACTTAATCTCCGGTCTTATTTTTGTGTTAAAGGAGAGCATGTTTTTAGTAACAGAGAACTGGGCATTAGTCAAAGAGGATTTACTCAATGGCTTATTAAAAGTTAATTCGATAATTTTTCCGTTATCAACAATAGCAGAAGACAGACAAATTGGTGGAGACTTTTTTGGTGAGTCATCAAAAGAAGTAATTCCGAAGCCATATTCATAAAGAGGTTCATAATAAGCATCGCCAACATTAATAGGAACTTGGTTCATATTTTGGGGCCAGGAATGGGATAAAACTCCGCTTGGGGAATAATCTCCAAACAAAACATCTGTAATCCCTTCGCCTTCGGAGCCCGGCAGCCAAGCAGCAAAAATAACATCCGAATAATGTTGAATTTTTTCGAGGATTAAAGGTCTCCCCGAAATTAAGATTACAATTACAGGATTTCCATAAGATTTAATTTTTCTAACTAATTCAACATCGGTGTTTTGGATATTAAGGTCTTTTCTATCGCCGAACCATTCCGCATAAGGTTTTTCTCCAATTACCACAATTGAATAATCGGCTTTGGTATTAGAGAAGTTTCCATTTTCAGAAAAGCAAATATCATTTTGGGGTGTAGAGTTTTTAATAGCTTGCAAGATAGTAGTACCTTCAGTAATGTTGCCGCTTCCGCCTTGCCATGTAATTGTCCATCCACCGCATTGGTAGCCAAGATTATCGGCATGATCTCCGGCGACAAGGATTCTCATATTTTTTTTCTTAAGGGGTAAAATGCCATCTTTCTTTTTTAATAATACGAGAGATTCTCTTACACATTGTCTTGCAACATTGCGGTGCATTTTTGAGCCTACAGAATTAAGTAAGCTTTTATCAGAAAAGGGATTTTCAAAGAGTCCCAGTTCAAATTTTTTTTGGATTATTCTGGAGACAGCATCATCAATTCTAGAAATAGAGATTTTTCTTTCATCCAAAAGGTTTTTCACAGCAAAGAAGAAATCCTTATAGCGGAAAGGAAGCATGACCATATCAATACCAGCGTTAATAGCAATTTCAACGCAGTCTATAAAATTTTCGCGAAGTTGATCAACTGCTGCCCAATCAGCCACAACAAAACCGCTAAAATTTAATTCAATTTTAAGGACGTCGGTAATCCAATATTTACTGCCGGTTATTTTTTCTCCGTTTATACTTCCGTAAGAGACCATAATACTTCCGACACCTTCTTGGATAGCGGAGCTGTAAGCAGATAAATAGATTTTTCTAATTATGGATTCATCGCAATCGGTATTACCCCGGTCAACACCTCGATTAGTACCACCTTCCCCAAGATAATGTTTAGCACATCCAAGGATACTATTAGATTTAAATAAAGAATCTTTTTGGAATCCGCGAATAGTAGCATTGCCCATCATTTGAGCAAGTGCATAAGTTTCACCAAATCCTTCAAATGTACCGCCCCATCTTTCATCTTTAGGAATAGCCATACAAGGAGCGAAGTTCCATTTAATTCCGGTTGCGGCTAATTCATGAGCGGTAATCATAGCAGCTTTTTCGACAAGCTTAGCGTTTCTTGTGCAACCTAAACCAATATTATGAGGGAAAATGGTTGCTCCGTACACATTATTATAGCCATGCACGGCATTAGTTCCAAAAAGAATCGGAATTTTTAATCTTGTTTGAATAGCATAATTTTGAAGAGAATCATAAAATTCAGCCCAACTTTTAGCTGAGTTATCGGTTAGTTTAGAATCGCCGCCACTTAGCACTGAACCGATAAAATAATTTTTAATATCCTCTTTGTTATTAATTAATGCTGTATGATCGACAAGCATCATTTGTCCAATTTTTTCTTCCAAAGACATTCGGGCGAGTAAATCTTCAGTCCGTTTTTTAATTGATGAAAGGAAAGAAAAATTAGTTGTTTTAGTTAAAATCATGCTATTATTTTCAACCATCGATAATGAAGATATCGTTTTCTTAAACAACGGATAAAATTTTTTCATAAATTATATCATGTCGGGAT